>Ga0182027_10000070_pt1 | contig 147294 bp, 127 predicted proteins | sample 712E1DmetaG_FD_121300 | JGI IMG/M metagenome (GOLD analysis project Ga0182027, IMG submission 121300) | Permafrost microbial communities from Stordalen Mire, Sweden - 712E1D metaG (Illumina Assembly) | ecosystem: Environmental > Terrestrial > Soil > Wetlands > Permafrost | place: Sweden...
AATGAAGGAAGAGATATGAATGAAGACGCTCTTCAACAGATCATTTGGAATATCGAACACATCGGAACGCCTCACAACGTAAGCCTTAGACTGCTCGAAAAATCAGCTTCGGAAATCGACATCAATGAAATGACGGGCTTGATTTCTCAGGATGCCACGGTCTCCGCGTTGATCCTCAAAACCGCAAACAGCGTTCATTTCTCACGCGGACAGAGAATAAAGACCATCAAGAACGCCATTGTGCATCTTGGCATTGAGAACATTAAAAAACTGCTCTTTGCCGTTGAGATGATCGGCGTTTTCAAAGGCCGGTGCGCTGCGGAAAACTTCTCGGAGATTGATTTTTGGAAACACACTCTGGCCGGGGCGATTCTGGCTTCGAAATATACCGCGTTTAAAAAGTCCTGTGATCCGGACGTTGCATACGCGGCGGCGCTTTTGAGGGACATCGGCATACTCGCGGTCCGCCAGTTTGCCCCTGAGGAATTCGAGAAAATGGTTCTTCGCCAAAAAACGGAAGCATCGTCGTTTAAGTCGCTGGCGCAATCGTTCCTGGGAGTCAGCTATAGAGAGATTTCCTACATGGTCGGGCTATCGTGGAACCTTCCCCGACCGATCATCGAGTCAATAAAGGATAGGATTCCCAGTGAAATGAACTCCGAAATCCGCGCGATCCGCGAGGGGATTCTGTTCGCGGACGAGCTTTTACACGTGACTAAATATTGCATATGGGATCTCTATTATTTACCGGGCAATTTCGATTTTCACGACATTCCATGCGAGGCAATGCATGAAGAAGCGTCGGAAACGGTTGAGAAGATAATACAGGAATTCTGGATATGACTTGATTCTCGAAAAATAAAGGTGGTTATATGGAGCCTTGTGCAAGCGGCAGGATCATCATTGTGGACGATATGTCCGAGACGCGGTCCGTGGTCGAGGATACACTGAAATTCGCTGGTTACACGAATTTAGTTTCTTACGAAAATCCCCTGATCGCCCTTGAAGAAATCAAACGGAACACCCGTCCCGCGATAGTGATCACCGATTTTAATATGCCGGGCCTGAACGGTCTTGAGCTGCTTGCCGAGATCGAAAACCATCATCCGGAGATCGAGGCAGTCATCATCACGGGCGACCCTTTGCAGCTTGCGGACCAAACGCGGTATCCCGTTATCGGGAAAGGGCCGGGCTTTACTAAGAAGCTCCTTGCATTTATCCGGGAAACTATTGACAAATAGACGTGTATCAAAGCGGAAAGTAAAAGAAGTTTTCAAATGATGTCATTCTGGCCTGATGTTTTAAAATATACGAATTACCGGAAATACCTCGCCGCCGTTTTGAGAATGGCGAAGCGCAAGGACCGGAAATCCACTGTTACGGACTTTGCTACCTGCTTGGGATTAGTTCACCGCGTCCAAGTTTACTTGATTCTGGAGAGAAAACGCAACTTGTCGCAGACGGCGGTCATGCGGATGACTAAACTCTGTAAACTGAAGAAAAGAAGCGCTCTTTACTTTGAATACCTTGTGCTGTGGCAGGATACGGACTCCGAAATTTTGCAAAACGAATATTTCAAGCGGATGTGCCGGATAAATCCAAGACTCAAAAGGATGGGAAAAAAGCTGAATAAAAAAAGAAGGTTTGGCCGGAAGCGTAAATAAATCCACGCTCGTACATCCGGCAAATAGGGCGCTGCCGCCAGGAGAGAGGGGCAGCGCTTTTTATTGGTGACCGACCGACGACGGGAGTTACAGCGTAGGGACCGCCCCAAAGTTTAATTTACAGTTAGTAACGAACTACCTTACATTTAGGCCTACAAAAAAAGCCATTTAACCAAGCGGTCAATACCCTTTTTAATTTGCACGATATTAAACCACCCGATAACGGCAAAAAGAGCAAAATATACTGCAATCAATATACAGGCCATTGGTGCGGTTTTCAAATTATTGAGCTGAGAAGTAAACGCAAGGAAACCAAAAAACACCAAAGCCAACCTATCGAAAATTTTCGTTTCCATAACGCCTCCTAATTGTGAATTGTTTTTACAATGGGCACCCCTTGAGGGGCAGACGGAACCGCAATCATAATTTATCATAAAGCACGGGCGGTGATCGCCACAGGCCGCAAGTTCAGACAACCGGTATCATCGGTAGGATATCATATCCGGTGACAATCCGTCTTCCGTCCGGCAAAACCGTATATATCCATTCGACGCGCTCGCCGTCATTGAGCGAAACCCCGAGAACGGCACCATGACGGTTTGAGAATTGCTTGCGGGCGCGGGTGTCCATTGTTTTTCCGAAGGGGAGGTATTCTTTTTTGTTTTGCTCATTCCGGCAGTGCCCTTCCTGCTTTTTTCAGACCATCGTCGACCCGTTTTTCCAGCCTTTTGGAAAGCTGTCGTACATCTCACGAATGCGCTTGATGTGATGCGGTTTTCCTTCGAAGAACATAAGCATGCCTCGTGCCGTCTCGGTATCCTTGATGGCTTTTTCTTGTTTTTTCCTAAGACAACAGACGATGAGCTTGTGCAGCCTGAACGCCGACCAGCACGACATGACGTAGAATCCCGGCGGTTTGCAGATCGCGCAGAACATTGATGAGCAGATCAAATTTTTCCACGAAGAACCTTTCTTACGTCCTTGAGGTTGCGATGAATATCCTTTAGCAATCCTTCAAACCTCTTACGGCGTTCGACCTCTACGAGGGTTTTCTTGGCCTGCTCTGAGTCCGTTGCGCCGATGTAATCGTATATTACTTTTGCGCCTTTACGCCGGGCAAGATAGAGATAATCGAGGTTATGGATATGTTTTACACGTGGCGCACCATGCGGCATTTTCTCGATGTTATGGCGATACGCCAGATCGGCTTCGATGAGCCGGTCGCATTCTTCCTTCATGACATGAAAGATGGTGCTCATAGTATAAAATCCTTGTTACCCAACACAATGTGAATATGCTGCAAAATGTTGGGTAACGCAAGTCTTATGCTTTTCTTGAGGGAACCCGGAGGCGGCGGGAGCTACCGCATACAGGCCGCACGGGCGGTTGCTGAGCCTTGCCGAAGCATGGGCGGTGATCGCCGCAGGCCCAAAGTTCAGACAACGACGCATTGTTGACCGCATACCCGAGGAAACGCGACGGAGTGCCAGCCGGTCATCAGCCGGCGGGACACGACATGACACGCGGCGCGAGGGTGAGCCGGAGGTCAGGGATGGCCGGAGACGACTTGCAAAGCAAGGCCCGAAGGGCGCGGAGCTGGAGGCGGAGCGCATCTACGGCGGACTTTTTGATTAAAAATCCGGCTTCCCATTTACAAAATCAAATGAGATGAGCGACTGAGATTTTGAAGAAGTCCGCCACCTGCTTGGCAAACTGCTTGCTGAAAGCCCGCCGATTGTGTTCGATGTCACAGACATACGCACGGGTAACGCCGAGCTTTTCCGCAAGGTGAGTCTGGGTCAGTCCGGCATTTTCGCGGTAGGTACGGATATAATCGGCCGGAGAGACACGGTTTTTAAACTCTTTGTATTCCGCACTCTCAAAAACGCTTTCAAGTTTTCTATCGTCCTTGTCCGTGGTCACGGTGAGTTTCTCGCCGAACTCGTGGCGCAGAGCGCGCAAAATAGGCCTGGGGATAAAGCCGCTGATGCGCAGATTAGTACGGGGCGTTTTCACGACTGCCAACATAATACACCTCGATGATTATTGTTCCTTTTTCGTTTATCCAACATGCTACCCATGAATACGCAAGATGGCAATGATACTTGTCGGAACCGAGTTTGCTGTAGTTATTCCAATTTGTCGCAATCGGCCCATGTTCCGCCAGGATAAAGAATTTGTCCCGGATGTTATGCGGTACTTTCGCCAGGCTCTTACGGACCTTTTTAGTGAAAAACACCGCGTATTTATGGCTGCTGATCATTAAGCATAATGTACCATATTTCATGGTACAATGCAAGTATTTTTTTGAGGGAGCTTTGAGGCGGCGGGAGTAACCGTATACTGACGGCACGGGGAACAATATCAAGAAGCACGGTGGTGATTTCAGCCTATTAACAGCGTGTGACTGAAAATAAATGATAAGAATTTCTTTCAGGCGTTATCTGTTTTCTTCCTCGCCACCACCACAGCCCCGGTATAGATCCTGAAGGCAAGATTTGGGATGCCAGTCTTGGAAAGCAACCCAAGAACGCGCGCCAGCCACAATTTCTTTTTCTGCCGCGCGCGAAAGACAAAGTATTCGCTTTCGATGTGTGAAAAGTCGAAGGATTGCAGTAGAATCTTGTTGATCGCCCCGTTTGTTTTGTAAAAGCAGCTCGAATCCACGATATTGAGTTTTTCCTTGACAAATTCGTGAATGTTGGCGGCGCCGCCGAGGTCTGGGGGAATGCGCAGGAACTTCTGCAGGTAGGCGGCCGCAACGCGCAACCTGCCCTTGGGTATCCAATGAATGAAGAATTGCCTGATATGCCCCTCGCGAAAGGATTCCAGGAGCGGGTACATGAGCAACGCGACGCTGCCATTGTTCATGTACCGGGCCATTGCCTCAAAATGCGCTTTCTTGTCCTTGACATGCTCGATGACCATGTTTGAAACAATGAAATCAAAGGTCTGGCCGGACAGTGGCCCTTTGCCGTCAATATCGATCACGCAAATGCGTTTTTCGGACAAAAGCTCACGATCGGTATACGAATAGAAATCATCGAAGAACGTATCGACATCAACGCCGTAAGCGTCAAACCCGTTGTCCATGAGGAACCTGACCAGCTCGCCGGCCCCGCACCCGTAATCAAGGACCCGAATATTCTTCTTGCCGGGAAAATGTTCGGAGATTTTTTCAAGGACAAAGGGGAAACTGGGCTGAGAAGTCTCCGCGTCGTGAAAAGACTTCTCTCCGATAGCCGTGGAGCCACGACCTTCTGAGCGAGATTTGTCGCTGTCCGCCATTAGGGATTCCCTGCTGTGGTGTAATTCGATCCTGGCCATTCAAGATCATATCCAATATGCACTTTTTTCATGCAGAACACAACACTATGATCGTTTTGGACGTCGATCATGTTTTCCTGCAGGAAACCCTCTTTTTACGTATATTTGATGAATGTCACCATTTCGGTAAATACTGCGCAGGACGGTACCAAGAAAGTTCATTGCTTACGCATGAGGCTGATTGAAACCTTACTAAGGGAATTTGTATGAAACGGTTCGTGCTTCTGATCGCTGTCATTTTTCTGGCAATGCAGTCCCCTTCACGCGCGTACCAGTTATTGAGCCCGGACACCCTGAGCAAATGGATGACAAGCGGCCCGCCGTTCGATTTCCTTTTGATCGACGTCAGGGAAACCTCGGAAATGGACTCGATCATCGCCACCGAGACCTGCAGGCCGTATCACCTTGCATGGACCAGCCACGTCTTCGACTCGTCCGTGACCAAGCTCCCGAACAACAAGGCCATTGTCCTGCACTGCCGGTCCGGCGTCAGAAGCGGATTGGCTTCCCAAGTCCTTGATGCGGCCGGATTCTCATCCGTATATTCGCTGGCCGGCGGATTCTTGGCCTGGAAGGGACCTACGAAACCATTTTCCTATGTGAAACCCATTACAGACCTGCCGGCGCCGTCGATGACATCTTCTTCAGCCACGATTTCACCTTCGCCAAGCCTTACTGCGGGAAAATTCTTTTTCCGGGTTGAACAAGGAAGGATTTACTGCAATGCTTTGGCGCCGGGAATTCATTCGCTTGCCGTGTTTGACGGCCTTGGCAAGTGCATGCTCGCGATTCAAAATCCTTTCGCCGCGCGCAAGGATTTTGTGCTGCCTTCGGGCCTGGTCGCTGGACAGTATGTCGTTCGGATGTCGAGAGGCGGCGACACACAAACGGACTCATTCCTCTTTACAGTCAAGTAATTGCCTGCGGGACGGCGGCTCATTTGCCCAGGATCACGGTAATCGTGTCACGGGATGATTTGCACCGAAACGATACCTCGTCAAACCGGGGCGCGCGAAAGAGCGGCCGATACTGGCGCGAAAAGGCAAATGGTTCGTTCGGGTATCCGATCCAGTTCACGTCCAAATTACCATTCGAATTTATGTCCTGAAAGACAACATATGCGTACTCGCCCTTCGGGAGCAGAACCGTGATGTCACAAAAACCTTTTGTCTTTGCGCTGTCAAGCCGGACATTGGTGTTCAAGAACCAGGATGTGTCGCTGAGGAATGACCGGTCGTTCTTGTACACGGTCACATCGATGACGCCTTTTTGGCGTACAATGCTGGTAACATGCAGAACCAGCGTATCGGGCTTACCTTCGGCGGCTGTGGCCAGCGACATCAGCAGTACCGCCAACAGACCTGCACGCCATCCCCGTCTTATGATGAGTGCCGGCATTTATTGGTGATTGATTACTTTGTAAAAAGGGACATACCGTATGTTTACCTCAAGGCCTTTGGAGGTCGTCGTGGTAGAGATGAACCGCCACATATCCCATCGAACGTTCTTGAGGGCAAGGCCTCCGACGAACAGCATATAGGTCATGGTGCGGCCGTCGGCAATGAAGCGCGGCATCCTGTTATCGGTTATCAAGAGCTTCTTCAGGACGCCCACGAGCCTGACCACCTCGCCGTTGTCCGTGATCGATCGCGCCGCTGAATTGAGTCCCTGTTCGATGCGCGCGGAATCCTGCGCCGGATCGTGTCCCCCGTTGTCCTGATACACGCTTTGAAAGACCCCCTTGATCCACTCCGACTCGTCGTCGCCGGTAAACAGCACGGGGGAATTGACTGCGCCGATATCGTTGGGGTTGAACGTCTTGGCAGACAAGATGCCGAGAAGCGCAAACCTGGTATCGTAGGCGTCAATCGGTTCGAAATCCGAAACTGCCAGGTTCAGGTATTTTCTTCCGCCGAACGTCTCGGTGAATTTCAGCTGGAAAAGCGCGGTTGTGAAGGCGGTGTCGGAGTCGAACCAGAGGACCGTCTTGCGCATATTGACGGACTGTTCCGAAAGCGCGCCCTGGGTGACGTCCCAGTCTATGGAATACTCAAAAGCAGGCTTTTCGTCGACCTTGAGCCGCAGTTTCGTGGGCACGCAAAATTCCTGCATGCAAATCACGTCTTTTCTGCATCCCAGTCCGAGGATGAGACCCTTATACCTTTTCTTTTCGGAATAGGTGACGTCGATCCACCGGCCCGCGCGGGTGTCCTGCGTGCCTTCGATCCAGCAGGTCATGGAATCATTGTCGAACATGTTCGGCAATGCGTACATTCTCCCGCCCGCAAGCTTTGACGAGGCACGTACGGTCATGGTCTTGCCATTTGCGGTGAACGTTTCGGTTTCGACCGTGACAAAGGCGTGGCTTGCGAAAAGGAATCCCGTTAGTATGAAACTAGCGAGCAGTTTGAACGGCCGAAAACGGTGACGAAAAGGAAACATGGGTTCTTCTCCCAATCTTGAAGCGAACTTGCCTGACGTTTCATAATATACTGTGTGCATTGCTAACCCACCTGCTTCGCTGGTGGATTGCTTTAGCTGAGACTATTATACACTCGGTTTACCGAGTGTATAATTCACACATAATTGCGAATGCGCACACGACCTAAATCCCGGAAACCGACGGTTTCGCCACCACTCGGGGCCGGGCGGACAGAAAGCGCATGGCCTTTTCGTACAGGTCCGGAATCGACGACGCTCCCTGGCTTGCACTCTTGAGCAGGTGGCCGAAGAAAAAATTGCACGCATAATATTTCGAGAACTCCTTGAGCCTTCCGATCGCCCGCTCGGGCGGAAAATCCTCATTGACATAGTCGAAATATCGTTTCCAGACTTCAGCGTAATCAATGAGATCAGGCGCGACTCCGGAGGCAAGCTCCCTGAATAGCCACGGCCGCACCACGGCCTGCCTGCCGATCATGAATCCCTTGACTTGCGCAAACACGTCGGCGTTTTCCTCGATGTCCGCCGCACCGCCGATGTCGCCGTTTGCGATGACCGGCAGCGCCGTTTGTCCGCAGATCCACGGAAACGTTTTCCATCGCGCATTGCGCTTGAGTTTTTCATTGAAAAATCTCGGGTGGACGAATAACGCATCGACACCGCATGACTCGAGGATCCTGAGCCGCGTGACGAATTCATTTTGCCAGTTGCTTTCGGTTTTCCAGAGCCTGCACTTGATTGTCAGAATTCCGTCCCAGCATTTTCGCAACTTTGTCAATACCGCTTCGAGCCTCACCGTATCCTCGAACAGGGCCACGCCGGTTCCGATCTTTTCCATTTCCGGCGCAGGGCATCCCAGGTTCAGGTCCACTGCCGCGGGCGACATCGGTTTCAGCCTCTCGATGATGGCAGGCAGGTCTTCCGTACCGTTCAGGGCAAGTTGAAACCAGACCGGTCCTTCCTGCGGCCTCTTTTTTGTGAACGGCGTTTCCCCGGCCTTCTCATGCAGGATGGCCTTTCCCGAAAGCATTTCGGTGAACAGCGCGCCATGCCCGCCGAAATCCGAAATGAGCCGCCGGAATGCGCTGTTTGTCACGCCCGCCATGGGCGCCAGAAAAAGCGGCGGCGAAACCGTGATGTTCTTCAGATGTAAAGGAGCCAGGTTCATCGATTACTTATAGCGGAAACGCAGATGTCAGCAAAATGCCGCAACATAGGCATAGCACCAGCCCGGCAATTCCCGCAAGCAAATAGATTTCGGCTTCGCGGAAAGGCCCGGGTTGTCCGGCTGGACGAACGCGCCATAAGGCGAGCGCCACCTCGGCTCCCAGAACCGAGGACAGAAAAAAAATGAGAACGACCAGCGCCCACAGAAAGGTGAGCAAGACCGGAAAATGCCACAAAAAGAGGGAGGTCACCACCGCCACGACCAGAATCATCATCATGGCGAAAAAAAGAGCAGGCATAAATCGCTTGAGGCGGTCGTTTCGCGCTTCAACCTTCCGTACCTTGCGATCAAACTCATCGAGGTTTGATGCCTGATAGGCGCCGGATTGTCCGGACCTGTCGACGCCGTCCCGAATATCCTTGATAAGACCATGAAGATTCTGAATGAAGAATGACAGGAACAGGGTTCCGCCTTGATGCGTGATCGTTCCGAAGCCGAACAAACCCGGAACACGATTGAATCTAAACCTCCTGATCCGGCCGAATTCAACGGAAACGATCCGCGTGGGGGTTTTCTTTTCTACCATGGTGTCGGAAATATCCCAATACGTTCTCAACATGTCGCGTGCGACAAGGAGACGAACTATCGCCACAAACAGAACCGTCAGGGAGCAGAAGATCGCTAGCCAGAGGTATTCGGCTGTGTCCGGATCGGCAAAGGAGACTCTGGCGAAGAACGCGCACATCCAACAAACGGCGATGAGACCCGCCAGGGCGAGCAGGGCGATTCGTTCGAAGGCGGAAAACCCCGCCGACATGGCGTATCGCCGTCCCATTACATTGTCTTGCATATGTCAATTATGCCGTACCGCTGCGCGAGATCGGAAAGCCTGGGCAGGTCTGCCGCGGTTTTGATATTTTCATAGGAGCTGGGTTCGACCGCAAGCACGGCGGGATGCTTTGCCAGCGCGATGAGGTCGGTCGCCGCATAACCGGCCTTCGGGCTTTTCGGTAGCGATGGCAGGATTTCCTTGGGCGGAGTCGCATAATCCGGAAGGGAATTGACCCTGAGCAGGTCGATATCGAATACGTATAGCCCGGTGTTGTACGGCAGGTAATGGCGCCCGGTGATGTCCATGAGCGACAGGGTTGCTTCATTGCGGATTGCCTGTTCGACAATCACCACGGATTCCCTGCCCTGTCGTTCAAGCGCGATGAACGTCCCGAACGGGTCGCTCTTGTCGAACGACGACCGAAGCATGCCGACCCCGAGGCAATCGCTGTGTTTTCCGGCAGCTGCCATGGAAAGGATGATTGCCGGATCGAACAGCGCCGTGGCTTGGAGCGCGATGATCTTCGTGCATCCGAGGCTCGTGAGCCATTCGATCGCGCTTTCCGTTCCGGAAAAGCCCTCTTTTCTCAGCTTGACGAACGGCCCGCCTGTTTCATCCGGATGCGTGATTGGCCAGGGAATCCCGTCGATGATGGTGTAAACGATTTTCTCGTCCATCGTCAGGTGAAGCCGTTCGCCCTGGTACAACGTTCTCACGTAGGACAACCCGAACGAATTGTGCTTTGCCACTTCTTCCGGAATGACCCGGCTGGTAGCCGACCCCTCGGGCCCGGTCGTGATAATGACCGGGATCTGAAATCCCGCCTGCGAAACAAGGTCGGCTATGACCGCCATGCCGGCGTGGAGGCTTCCGAACTTTTTGGGAAAACCCGGGATCGGGTACGTTGCCTTGATAAAATCATGCAGCGACTCCTCGTCGACGCCTTGTTCCCGAAGGCTCGAACGGAGTCTGACACCGTCCCCGCCTGCGGTCAGGATGATCGCATACCCGGCCAAGTCGGCGGCAGATCCGGGAATCTCCCTGCTTTTGAAAAGACGGGGATAACGCTGGTCCGCTCGCGCAAGGATGTTTTTCGCCTCCTCGGCATTGACAAGCGCTTTTCTCCGCCACGACACGTGCCGGTAGAAGACAGACGGCGGAAACTTCTTGTTGAGGAAGTCGCATAGATGTTTCTTCTGATACCGATTCAGCGCGGCATAGTCGTGAATACATCGTTCCGCATCAGCGTCGGTCCACAGATCCATACATTCCCCTGTTGCTTTTTGATGGGTTCAGTGATATACTGATCACTTGACGGGCAAAAGCCGCTGTAAAGCAGCCGGCAGGGCCCTCGAAAAACCAGAGAGAGTAAAATGACAAATAACCATTCCGGAGTCAACAACTTCCCCTTACGGATCATTCATCCCATTCACGAGCATTCATCTGATGAACATAAGGCGTTTATGCACGCCATTGCCCTGGCGCATGCGGCCAGCGGGGAAATCGAGATCATCGACGTGCGGCAATCGGAAGACGCACACATGAGTTTCAGCGTCCGTGCGGTACTCGAGAAATGGGGCATATTGCCGGCTGACTCAAACCGCAGTGATGTGGGAAAGCTTGGCATGAAGGTCACGAAGATCATCAAGAAAGGTGAGGCCAAAAGAATAGTCACTCACCGACTGGAGAAACATGACCACGACATGCTCGTCATCGGGACTCATGAGCGCCATGGACTGGGCGTGTTGTTCGGCCTGGACCTCGCCGAATATCTTGCCATTTCATTTCGGCAGACCACGCTGTACGTCCCTGCCAAGGCCCGCCCGTTTGTAAATCCTGACACGGGCGAAGTAACCCTGAAAAAAATCCTGATTCCGGTCGCCGCCGAACCCCCGTCGGATTTGTCATTTTCTTTTCTTCAGATGTTGCTGAGTGTTTTCAAAAAGGAATCTGCGCCGGAGGTCATCGGGCTGCATTGCGGGGAATCTTTTCCGGACCTTCCGCCGTATCTCATGTCCGGAATTTCATTCAGAGAAGTCCTTTCGGCCGAATCCGTCACCTCCGCCATTATCGAGACGGCCAGGTCAAACGATGTGGACCTCATCGTGATGACGACTCAGGGCCGCACGACGCTGCCAAAAAAAATCATGGGCAGCGTGACCGAACAGGTGCTGCACGCCTCGCCGTGCCCAGTGCTGTCAATTCCCGTGGAATAAAAAAAGGAGCGGATTTTTTCCGCTCCTTCTTCTTCGCTCCCCCTGTCTGCGAACGCAGACTGAAGTCGACGTTACGATGTGCTACTTCAAGAGTGTCAGTACCGATGACGGCAGCGCGTTGGCCTGCGCCAACATTGCGGTACCGGACTGCATCAGGATCTGGTTCTTCGTGTATTGCGACGTTTCCGACGCAAAATCCACGTCCCTGATCGACGATTCGGCCGCCTGCTGATTGGTATTGGACACGTTGAGGTTATTGATGGCGTGTTCGAGCCTGTTGATATATGCGCCGAGATTGGCCCGGACGCTGTTGACACTGTTCAGCGCGGCATCCACTTCGCTGATCGCGTTTACCGCGTGAGCCTGCGTGGTAATATCTCGCGTTGCCAGGTTTGCGTCAAGAGTCGGGACGTCCAACGTGCCGATGGATATTGTTATATTGTCAACACCTTGCGTAGTATTGGCGTCGATCCACAGGTTGTTTGTCGTTCCGCTTCCGAAACGGCCCGCGGTTGAAGAAATGAGTTCCTGCTTGTTATAGTTGGTGACGGATGAAATTCTGTTGATTTCACTTCTGAGTGCGTCAAATTCCTGGTGTGTGTAGGAACGTTCGGTGCTGGTGAGGGTGTCGTTTGACGACTGGACCGCAAGCTCGCGCATGCGCTGCAGCATCGAGGACACTTCGTTTGCCGCGCCTTCCGCGATATTTAGTGCCGCGATTCCGTCCTGGGCATTTCTGTTGGCCTGGGCAGTGCCGTTTACCTGGGTGCGCAGGTTCTCCGAAACGCCAAGGCCTGCAGCGTCATCGCTTGCGCTGTTGATCCGAAGGCCGGTTGAGAGTCTTTCCAGGGATTTGGACAGATTGACACTAGTGGAATACAGAGCACTCTGAGTGATCATTGCGGAAATATTATGATTGATACGCATTGAAGAACCTCCCTGTTTGACTGATGATTAGACCAACATTCCATGTTGATCCGGTAACCGCGCTAAATCTTGTAGAGTTTTCGATTCTCCTTTCTCACTCTATGCAGGGAGATTGTAAGGACTTGCCGTTCCTATCCCCCGCGTTTATATAGTATCTCCTGATTAAGTTATCGGTCAAAAAACCCATAACTTTAGTTTTTTCTTTTGTTTTTGAAAAATGAGGTAAGAAGGGCTCCGCACTCATCTTTCATGATGCCTGCGGTAACGGTGGGAAAATAGCGGTAGGCACGTTCCAATTCCTGGCGGTAAAAAAAGGTATCCAGCGCGCCGGCGCGGGGATCACGTGCGCCGTAAACGATGGAGGCGATTCTGGCCTGCAGAACCGCGCCCAGACACATGATGCAGGGCTCAAGGGTGACGTACAAAGTGCAGCCATTCAGGCGCCAGCTTGACAAAGACGCAGAGGCCGCGCCCACGGTCAGAATTTCCGCGTGTGCGGTTGCATCCAGCAGGTTTTCCATCCGGTTATAGCCGCGGCCGATGATCCTGCCGTCCTTTTCGATGATTGCACCTATCGGTACTTCGCCCTCGTCCAAAGCCTTGACCGCTTCCTGGTAGGCGGCGTTCATGAAGTCGGATTGTTCCACGTTTCGGCGTCCCTTTTTAGTCTGAATATTTACCGTTGAATTTCTCCCAATGTACGATTTCATCGAGCGACTTGCGCTTTTTCTGGGGGGGGGCGATTGAGGGGTATCCGATCGGTGTGAAAACGACCGGCTCGATATTGTCCGGAAGTTCAAGCGCCTTTTTTGCCTCAAGGGAAACAAAATTGGCTATCCAGCAGGTGCCGAGCCCGACCTCGGTCGCGGCAAGCGTTATGTGGTCCATGGCAATGGCAACGTCGATATCGCCGAAGTTCTTGCCGTCCTTTCTGGACCATGATTGCGACATGTCGCAACAAAGAGCCAGGATGACGGGCGCGGTTAAGAACCAGCTCCGTTCGTAAACCGGCGAGAGTCTTTTCTTTGTTGCTTCTTTACGGACAACAATGAACACCCACGGCTGATTATTGCACGCGGACGGCGCGAGACTTCCGGTTTCGAGCAGCTTAAGAAGAAGTGCCTCGTCAACTGGTTTGCTCTGGAAACTGCGCACCGAATACCGTTTCTTGGCCAAGTCCATGAAGCCTGACATTGGTTCCTCCCTTATTACTTGTTCGAGCCTGTTTTTCTGATTTCAGTTCCCGTATAGTAGGCCTTCACGATTTCCTCATAAGCCATTCCTTTTCTTGCCCTGGCCAACGCGCCCATCTGGCACATGCCGACACCGTGGCCGTATCCCCTACCCTTGATCACGACCGTGCCTCCCTTTACCCATGCGTCAGTGATAAGGCTGCTTTTCAGGATTGGATACCCCGGAGAATTCCTACGCAACGCAAATCGAATTTTGTCGCCGCCATACAAGAAAACCCCGTTCGTAGTCCTGATGGTGAGCTGTTTTATCCTGCCGCACTTGAAACGGGAGTCAATTGAAATGTCACGCACGTCGCCGAGACACGGATTTTGGGGAAACGCCTCGCGCGAATATTTGTTAACGATACTGGTAAATTGCCCAAGAGGCCATTGCTCTTCCCAGGTAAACGACCCGGATTGGTTGCAAAACGGGATATCGCCGTCGTCCACAGACCGCAAATAGGCAACTGCGGATTTATTCCAGACATCCTCGATATTGGCTGTCCTGCCGCCGCAGGTGGAGTGATAATATGCGTAAATCAAGCTATCGTTAAAAACGAGGACTTCGCCCGCGGTGGCATGGATGGCTTTGTTGCAAATGTCCGACTCTGCCGCCACGCCGCCGTACACCTGGTCGGACACCGTTGCAGAAAGGTCGAACCGATTGCCCGTGTTTTCCTGCATCTTGCGAAAGGTGTACGTACGTGCCGCAACAGCCTGGGCCTTAACCGCCTCGATGACGTCTTCGCTTCCGCGGCCGACTTCCAGCGGCACGACGCCGCGCAAATAATCATCCACTGCCAGGTAGTTCACAACAGAAAACAACGGCCCGTCAGAAGCGATGATGACCGAACCGCGGTAGGCAGTCTCTTCGATCCTGACGATATTGAATTCGGTTCCCGCGCGTAGCGTGCAGGGAAGCGCGACGTCCCACGTTTCGCCTTCTTCAACAACAAGCCGCGCACGGCCGGGCGCACCGGTGCGCTCGACCGTCGCCTTCCCGCGAAACGACCCGGCCTGTTGGCAGCCGGCGCAGTGGACGTTCATGACCCCGGAGGAAGCAATATGGCTTTGGGTCGCATTTTGTCGCAGAACGACTCGAACCATCGTCACCTGAACATGGAATTCTTTGCCGTTTGCAAACCAATCGTTTCCTTGCGCGGAGCCTGCTGCCGGACCGCTTGCATCCACGGCCACGGTTTCCCTCTGGCTTTGCCGCGGGTCGCTTCGTGCCCCATTCTCATTCGAAGTCCCGATGTGTTTTGATTCGCTGGCAGCCGCATCACTCTGGTCCGGATTCACTTTTTGCAAGGGTTTCGTCAGGCTTCTTTTCCGCTGCGGCTCTTGGTAATGACGGAATCTGGGATTGGGGCTGCACAGGACGACGGAAAAAAATACGATGCACCATAAAACGACGATGCCTTGGCGCAGGAAGACTTTCATCATGATAATATAGATATTATTGAAACAAACGCGTCAGGAGCTTTTCGATTTGCTTCGCGAAACCGTCCCGTCGGGCACGGGGTGGGCAATTTTCTTAAGCTTTCCGCTGAGCAGTTTTCTTTGCAATATGGAAACATGGTCAATAATAAGGATCCCGTTTATGTGATCGAGTTCGTGCTGGATCGCGCGCGCGAAAAGTTCGTCCGCCTTTTCTATGGTGAACGGCTTTCCGAATTCGTCAAGAGCCTTGATCGAAACGATTGCGGGCCTGGTAATGTTCAAGTGGATGTCCGGAAAACTCAGGCACCCCTCCTCCCGCTCCACCGTTTCCTCGGAAAGGAACGTAAATTCAGGATTTATGATCACAATCGGCGGATTTTCGCCCTTTGTCGCGTCGATGGTCACGAGCTGGATGGATTGGCCGACCTGCGGTGCGGCCAATCCCAATCCATCGTTTTCAACCATCGTTACGATCATGTCCTGGACAAGAGACCTCAGCTTGTCGTCAAATACCGAAACCGGCTTGGCCTTTTTTCTGAGCACAGGATCGCCATAATAAACAATGTCTGACATCTGGCTTAGCCTTTTTTCTCAACTTTATCCGCATCGATACTTCCGGTTTCATTGATAATCGATGCGATGGCCGATTTTCTGAATTCAACCACGGTGTTATCCGATATCTTAACCATGACTGTCGTTTCCTTAACGTTTCCCACGGTGCCCAGCAAGCCGCCCACGGTTACGATCTTGTCACCCTTTTTCATATTGCTGAGCATATTCTGGGTTTCCTTCTGCTTTTTGCGCTGCGGCATGATCATCAGGAAATAGATAATTGCAAATATGACGCCCATCATAACGAGCATGGAAACAGGGCTCTGGCCCGCCTTGGGGGCTGCTGCTGTTTGAGCGAACAAGGAAACTGAGCTAACGAGGACAATGGCTGACATTAAATTGGTCTTCATGACAAATCCTTTCCTGGGAATGGAACAGAAAATTCAGTTAATTAGGGCAAAATCCCGTCTCTTGTGAGAACTTTACGGGTTTTCTAATATATGTCAGCCTTCCCTTCAAAGTCAATCGCCTAAGCCCTTCATCAAAGTGTTTTCGGTTGATTCGGCCTCGATATTGTGCTTTTTCCTATTTAGTTTCACCGGTTTTGGGATTGCAGGTGTTTTCCGGCAGAAAACACTTTCTTCTTTTTTCCTTTGGATTCGCCCGGAATGGCATTATATTTTTTTCGTACGAAAGCAATTGACATATGGTTGTATCGAAAGGTTTCCCTCTTCAAGGAGCAAGTATGATCCGTTACCGCGCTGCGCTGTTTGCCGTGCTGTTCATCACGATGCGTACCGTGTATCTTTGGGCCGATGTCGACTTCTACTCGTACCAGAAAACCGTTTCATTCAATTACCGTCAGGTTGATTCCGAAACGGTCGTGGATACGGTCACGCAGTTCTCCCAGATTCGGATCGGCAGCTCGCAGCTCGGGACCTCGGAAATCACCGTGAACCCCCGGGGCGCATACCTTGACATTGTAGAGGACGCGTGGCTGTCGGGAAACATGGAGGACATGAACGAGCCCGGCCTCATCAGCTCGTTTCTCCTCCAGGGAATGCTTTCGCTTCCCCAGAATGCCACAGTCGTGGGCCTGGAGACGTGGAAAGGCGACACCATGTATCGTTCCCAGCTTCACCAGGCAAAGTACGTCTACAGCTCCGGGTTTCAGGACAGCATGTCTGTTGAAAAGAGCCTGGACAACCGCGTCGCCATGATTCAGCAGGTTACCGAAACACAGTATCAGCTAACATTGTGCCGTGTATCAGTGGGCGAGCGCAAGCATGTCAGGGTCCGGTACTTGTTGCCGAATCTGGGAAACGGCAACGCACCGTACACTGTTCCGGTATTGTTCAATTCGCAAACGAGCGAGCCTCCGAAATTCATCAACCTCACCGTATTTGCAAATGCGACTGATAAAAAATATGCTCTTTCCACGGCAAACGCTTCGGTTCAGCTTAGAGACTCCACCACGCTCATGGTTCAATACCAACCTGCTCTTACCCTCACCTATGTTCCCACGGCGATTTCCACGCTTCATTTGACGTCGTTTTCCGCAGGCCCCCTTAAGGGTAATTACCTGTTGCTGAATACGGCCTTGACCGACTCGACGATCCAGAAGCTCTCCAAACCGATCCAGACCGTGTTCCTCTGGCGGTGGAACGCGCCCCAGCAGATCGTGACCTTTAACGGCCAGATAAAGGGTCTGTCGTCCTATGCGTATCAGGTAATCAGTCAGGCGAAGAGCATCGAGGAAACCGTCGCAGCCCTGCAAAAACGCGGTTACCCATGTGCGCTACTCCATAGCATCGAGGGGAAAAGCGGTCTGGCATATCAGACCGCGTCGATGAGCGACAGCGCCACGTCACAGATCAATTCCTATCTGGGGACATTCAACGAGCAGGCGCTCTTTTCCGCATATGTCAACCAGGCCGATCCGACGCCCGGATGGGTGCCGTCGGCGGCAGGAAGTGCCTCGGTCATCCAAGCGGCGCAAAACGACTTCCTGTCCCTGTTGCGGACCGCCGTCAGGTTGCTTGCGGATACGTCCGTGGCCTATCGGCACCTCGTGCTTGTCACGGCCGGAGATGCGACCGGCGCATTTGCGTCTGATCTGCGGGACAACACAGACTCGATCCTTGTTCACACGTCAATTGACCCCACAAATTCCCAATGGCGCGGTGTTGACCTGACCGCCTCGTTGCCGTCAGCCGCCGATCAATCATTGATGCCGTGGGCGTCTTTTAATTTTCCCGCGTTCACCCCGCTCACGGTCCAGCTCAGGATCAACACCTCGGAACAGGCGTTCACCTTTCCCTTTAAGAGCGTTGACGTGAGCGATTTTGCCGTGTCAGCGCGGATTTCCGGCACCTGGGACACGTCACTGACCTGGCTGGGGTATGATCAGGGCGGCAACATCACCTCCACCTTCAAGGTTAGTCCGGTCTTGTTCAAGGTCCCTGTTGACTCGGGCGCGGCCAAGCTCTGGGCACACGACGAAAGCCATATCGCCGAAGTTGAAGAAACCTATCCGGGAGGCACCTTTGGCATCGTGACCAAATCGACCTTTCTCCAGGCAACGATAAAGGACGTGAGCACGATTTCATCAAGCGGCATTCCGTTCCTGGAAGATTTCGAGATCCTTGCGCCCAAAACGTCCCAGAGAACGCCGGTCAAGGCCGCTTCGGCGCGCTCGTTTGCGTTCTCCTTTCACGACGGCATATTGACGTTGACAAATGCGGGAGAACTTCGGAAGCTTGATGTCTTTGACCTGTCGGGAAAATTGCTGGCGTCGATCGACCTGCGTTCGTATCGGACCGCTGCCGGCCAATATCGCATCGCCCTGCGGACAATCATGCGCCTGGCGGGTCACCGGGTTCTTTTTGTCAAGATCACGGGGTTCACATTCCAAAAAACCATCAAGCTGGTTTCGGGAGGCGTACGATGAAGACAACGCGCGGATTATTCCTCATTGCCGTCTTTGCAGTCTTTGCAGGGCGGGCCAGTGCCCAAATCCTTGTATGCGGGATTCCTCTTAGGCTCAGCCTCGGGGTTTCTGGCGGAGCATCGCAATCGCATATTCAGGCAACCGGACTGCTTGACGCGTATTTCAAGCCCACAAAAGACGAACAGCGCCCGGTTGGCACTGCACTTGGCCTGGATGTTGAGGCCGGCCTCGGCAGGTACTTCGCTATTTCACTCGGCACCAGGTTTCAGCAGCGCGGCCAGGAAACCAAAACAGCAACAGTGATGTTCAGCGACGATATTTTCGAGCACACATTGCAGACGAGCGCGCGAATGGATTACCTGACCGTGCCCCTCATTCTCAAAGGCGGCATTAATGCGAGCAGGGCATGGGCCTTTGTGCGGGCCGGCATCGAGGCCTCTGCATTGACAGGATCTTCACTGTCCTGGGTAATCGACGGCAGAAGCGCTGAACCCGGATCCGACAGAATGCCTGCGGTGGACATACAAGGCTCCGACGCCTCGGCTCTCGTCGGATGCGAAGCAGGCTTGCGATTCGGAAGAAGCGGCGTCTTCCTCTCCGCGGATTACCTGTACGGCTTGCAAAGTATTTCGACAAGCCTTACCGGCTCGGCATATAACCGGTCGTACGAAGGGTGCGTTGGATATCGCATATTTTTCGGTAACTAGTTGCCGATGCTTTGACGTTTTGTTGTCGTCGCCACGATCCGGACCTATCAGCTTTCATAGGTCCGGATTTTTTTATTTCGTGTGAAGAATTTCACGGATAATGCCGATACCTTCAAAGAGGAGCATTTATGCGTGTTGAACAACTCATCGGAAATTATTCCAGGCTTCGAGACAGGCAGCAGGGGAAAAAACGCTCCCTGCCACCCCACGCCGCGTCTTACGGAATGCAGCGTGGAGCTGTCATGGACATGGTCTGCCTTTCGGCGGACGATTTCGAACAGGACCTGGACTGGTTCGACGCTTACGTGCGCCAGTTACCTGACGAAGTGGTCATTGAAAGAATCCGCCAGATTTTCACGCGTCCCTCGCCTTCCGACGATTTCCTTATTGAAAAGCTTTTGTTCGAAGTACTCTAGAACCAGATTCCACGGCTAAGTTTTACGGATACCAATTATTTTACTTCCAACCTATGGCAACCGTATACTTCGCACGATGGATTCTGCTCCCGTCGCATGAAATCCTGCACAATGGCGCGATAAGCGTCGCAGACGGCCGCATCGTTTTCGTTGGGCCGAGAAGCCACGCCCGGCGAAGTGCTGATGACCGGATTGTCAATCTCGGCGACATGTTTCTGTTGCCCGGGCTCATCAACATCCATACGCACTTGGAAGAAAACGCGGTGCGTGATATGCCCAAGGCAGAGCAAGAGACCTTTGCAGCCTGGACTGCAAAGCGCAATTCGAGGCTCAAGCAGGTTCCGCAAATGGTTATGGAGAATTCCATTCGCCTCGGCGCACGCGAATTGCTTACGCACGGAATTACGACCGTAGCCGACTTCTCAAAACGGGGACTTTCCGGGCCGGTTCTTCGGCACGAGCCTATGCGATCGTATGTTTTTCACGAAGCGAATCCGGAAAGCGCTGAAGAGGAAGAGACAGTCATCGATTCGGTTTCAATGAGGACCGGTCCCGACGAAAACCCTTTGCTGAAGAACGGAACGGGGCCCTACTCCGTGTACTCTGTTTCTCCGAAAACCCATCGCGCCCTGGCTTCGTTTGCCGGTAACCACGGGCTTCCTTATGCACTGCATGTCGCGGAAAGCAGCGAGGAATTGCAGGCGTTTTCCGATCAAACCGGCGACCTCTATTTCCACATGACCCGGAGAAAGGGGTGGCCCTTCGGACCGGTGCGGCGAGGTTCCATGGATTATGCGCTTGCGGAAAATCTCATTCCGCAGAAGTCCATTTGCATCCACTGCAATTATGTCAATGGAGCGGAACTCGAGAAATTATCCCAGCTCTCGGCGTCAATCGTTCAGTGCTTTCAGTATTCCGAGGAGGTGGGGCACAAGTTGTTTCCCCTTGATGTTGCGGCAAAGCGCGGGGTGCTTCTTTGTGCCGCGACCGAAAGCATTTCGTGCGAAAGGTCATTGAATCTTTTTGACGAATTGTACTGCGCGCAGCGGCATTATCCTCATATCGGAGCATCGGAGATGCTCCGCTGGATCACAATCAATCCTGCGATCGCGCTCGGGGCCGGGGATTCGATCGGCAGCCTGGATCAGGGGAAATTCGCGGATATTACCGGAATCCGTTTTCATCAGGACCCTGGACAGCGGCTGCTTGACGAATTGATCATGGGCGAACCGGAAGTGAGGCTCGTCATTGTAAATGGCGAAGAAATTATCGAGGATTATTGACCCTTCGATACGCTTGCCTCGCACTCAGGGGCCGGTTTGACGATTGCTTCGCAGTCACTCGGGTTTCGCACTTGTCGGTGGCTGAGTGTTTTGCGAAGCAAAATGTATCGATGCCACCGCGTCCACCCATCGCTTTGATCGCCAATAAAAATGTACGATTATGTCAAAAGCATCAAATAGCATCTTTTTGTTTTGCTTCTTTAAGGCCAAATCCGTTATATTATTGTTTCATCGATTAGGGAAATTTGCCCTCCAAGGGCAGGCCTTTTGAAGGATCCAAGAAAGGGAAAGACCATGAATCATGTTCGATGTGTGGCAGCGGCGGGTACAATCCTATTATCGTTTGCATGCTTGTGCCTGGGCAATGATCTTATGCTCAATTATACCCCGAAGATTTATGCTACAATGGAATATGGGCAAATCGTAAAGGGGTTTGACAAGAATGCGGGCCCCATGTCGAACGTGGCACTTGAAAAAATGTATGTGGGATACGGGATGCAAATAGTCCCGTTACCGTCCGACACCTTTCGAAGTTGCGCGGAAATAGAAGTATTCAATGAATACCCCCGATTGGTGAATTTGGGTGCGACGAGGCGATTCTATTTTTATCCGTATATAACAGAGGCGCAATATATTCATGGCTTTTTGAGCTCCGACAAGGCCACGCTATTTGCAGGTCTGGGATATTTTCCCTACAAATATAATGATGATGCCCGTAATCTCGGGGAATATCTTTTCAGGAGTACTGCTTATCCGCAAACCCTGACAACAGAGTTCGATTATCCATTTGCAAGACTCTTGGGATTGTATGCAAGCGGATTGTTCTTCAACCAGCTGAAATGCGATGTGCTGGCAACGACAAATACCGAGTACATGGCGGTGCACGATCTTAATCTTTCGGTTCTTGGTTCGTGGAACTATGCACATGCATTTGAAATCGGGGCAGGCGTCATGTTCGGCAGCATAATCTCCGCTGATCCCAGCGCCACATCGCCGCAGAACCCCAATTCGATGTATGTCCCGGCTGAAGATACCGAAGTAGTCAAGTTCAGCCCAGACTCGTTATCGAAATATGCAAAGTATTATACCTTTGCAGGCACCAAACTGATGGCCAGACTTTCTTTTGATCCGAAGTGCTTTTTTCACCCCAGTATGTTGGGCGACCAGGACCTGAAGATTTACGGCGAGGCTGCTTTCCTGGGTGTCAAGAATTATCCCCAGGCCTATAACTCGCCGATATGGTACATGAGCCCTCTTGAGCGAATTCCGGTCATGCTTGGTTTCAATTTCCCGACATTTAAGATCCTTGACGAGCTCAGCCTGGAAGGTGAATGGTGGGGCAACAGATATCCGAACAGCAAGGAAGGAATAGTCTTTGACGGCTTACCTATTCCATTTGCCGCAGGAACAAAAACCATTGATTCGACAACATACAAGAACGATAATCTCAAGTGGAGCATCTACGGTTGCCGGACCTTTGCAAAGCACTATCAGATCAAGTTCCTCGCAGCAAGTGACCATATGCGGACCTTTGCCATGGATTGGAACCGCCAGAATTGGGAAGAAGCGCTCCGGGGACCTGACAACTGGTATTATGAAATCAAGGTAGGGGTATTATTCTAACCCCACGCTTCGCTGCGGGATAAGCTGTAGCTGAGATTATTATCTACGCAAAAAGCGTAGATAATTCATATGTAGTTGCTAATCTGGGTTTCCTGTCACAATGAAATGTTCGAATAAAAAGAGGACAAAATGAAACGAACCGTCTTTATCGTCGCAGGATTGGTGGCCATCTTCTCAGGGATATTTTTCTCTCAGTGTAATTTCGAAACCGCCTATGGCCCGACGCCCTATACTGCGCGCGTCGATTCCCTTTCGATTCTTCAGAAAGCCTATACGGACATGAAATTCGGCATGTTCATCCATTTCAACATGTCGACTTTTGACCGTTGTTGCTGCCCCACCTGCCTCAGCACGTCGGGAGAATGGGGACTTGCAAAAACCGATGAGAACAAATTCCAACCCGGCAGCCTGAATTGCGGCCAATGGGCGGATGCCGCAAAATCCGCGGGCTGCAAATATATGATCCTCACCTCGAAACACCATGACGGCTTCTGCCTGTGGAACAGCAAGTTCACGACCCATAGCGTGGCAAGCTCCTCGTGGCGCGGCGGAAAAGGAGACGTCATCAAGGAATTCTCGGATTCGGTGCGCTCCAGAGGCATGAAAGTCGGTCTGTATTATTCGATCAAGGACTTGACAAACGGCTACGACACCACCTTCATCAAGGGCCAGTTGAGCGAGCTCCTTGACTCAACGAAATACGGCGAAATAACGGTCTTATGGTTCGACGGCTGGGCCTGGGGCCCGGGTTACAACAGGGTTCCGTACAACACGGTGAGAAACCTCATCAAGAGCATTCAGCCACATTGCCTGATCCTAGAAAACAATCACTATTTCGAATTGCAGAATACCGAAATCGTCGGTTATGAACAACCGATCAACGGCCCTCCCAAGATCGGCAATATTCTGCCGGCCGAAGGTTGCAATGTGGTGCATACCGGCACGGATTACTGCTGGTTCTGGCACCCGTCGGACGAGTGCATCACGAAAACGGCCGCGGACATTATCGACGAATTAAACACCAACAATTCGCGCAATGCAAATTACCTGCTCGATCTGACGCCTGACTCCACCGGGGTGATTCCGCAATGTCAGGTTGATCTCATGAAACAGGTCGGGCAGCTCAGGGGCGTAACGCAGTAATTAAAAAAACGTTCTTACTAGAAACAGGAGAAATTGGGAATGGATTTTTCCAAGATTTTCAAGACCGAGGACGGCCGGAACTATATCTTCACCTTCGCGCTTGTCAGCACGCTCTTCCTTTTGTGGGGCACCTGTAACGGGATGCTCGACGTCCTGAATAAACATTTCCAGAACTCCCTGCACATTTCCAAGGCGCAATCCGCCATGGTGCAATTCGCAAATTACATGGGGTATTTCCTCATGGCGATCCCGGCCGGAATGCTTGCGCGGAAATTCGGCTACAAGGCCGGAATCATCATCGGTTTGGTGCTCATTTCTTTGGGGGCATTCTGGTTCATCCCCGCGTCACAGATCAATACGTTTCCCGCATTTTTGGCAGGACTCTTTACCATAGCAATCGGCCTGGCATGTCTTGAAACCGTTGCCAATCCCTACACCACGGTTCTCGGCCATCCGGACATGGGCGCGGCACGAATCAACCTCGCGCAATCCTGCAACGGTATCGGGTGGATTTTCGGTCCCATCATCGGCGGTCAGATCATCCTTTCTTCGACCTCGGAAGTCAATCGGAGCAACGCATCTCTTTACATACCATATTTGATCATCGGCGCCATCGTGGTGCTGATCGCGGTGGTATTTTTCTTTTCAAAAGTTCCGGATATCGTTGCCGAGGAAGAGGTTAAGACCGACGGAACGAAAGCCACTCCGAAATCCATGTGGAAGCGCAGCCATTTTACCCTTGCAATTTGCGCCCAGTTCCTGTACGTTGCCGCTCAAACCGGGATATTCAGTTTCTTCATCAATTATATGGTGGAGAATCTGAAAGGCACTTCCGATCGTACCGCGGCGCAGATCCTTGCTTTTGGCGGGTTCGGATTGTTTTTCCTGGGTCGGCTCACCGCGGGATTCGTCATGAGCCGTTTCCGCCCCCACCTCACGCTCGCAACGTATTCGTTCGCAAACGTCGCGCTCATGGCCGTCGCCATGATAACCTCGGGGATCCTCGGCGTCGGGGCACTGGTGTTGAGCTTTTTCTTCATGTCAATCATGTTCCCGACGATTTTTGCGCTGGGTATCAAAGGGCTTGGCGAACAGACCAAGAAGGCTTCGTCGTTTATCGTCATGGCAATTGTCGGCGGCGCGATCATGCCCATGCTTATGGGCAAGATCGCGGACGTCGCGTCCATGCGGATCGGGTTTGCGGTACCGCTTGTCTGTTTTATCGCCATCGGCCTGTACGCAACGTCATGGCAGAAGCTTGAAGCGCAGGATGCACGGGTAAAGGCGTAGACCAAATTGCGTAAAGTAAAGGGGACCGTTCATGCTTAATCAAATACCATCCATACTTTCGCCCGACATCCTGAAAGTCCTCATGGAAATGGGACACGGCGATGAAATCGTCATCGCAGACGGGAACTTCCCGTCTGCGAGTATTGCGCAGCGGCTCCTGCGATGCGACGGCCATATGGTTCCGCCGATTCTCGACGCAATCCTGAAATTCTTTCCGCTCGATCAATATGTAAAACTTCCGGTTGCTCTCATGGCAGTTGTCCCGGGAGACACGTACAAACCCACGATCTGGGACACGTACCGCGAGGTGATTGGAAAGTACGAGAAGATTTCTGATTTCGACTATGTCGAGCGATTCGCTTTTTATGAGCGCGCAAAAAAGGCGTACGCAGTCATCGCGACGAGCGAAATTGCATTGTACGCCAACATCATACTCAAAAAGGGCGTCGTGAAATAATAGGACATTGCAGCGGCGTTTCATGAAACGCCAGTCATTCGTTTGGACCGGTTTGGCGTGGGCAAGACACAATACATTTTCAAATAAAATCACCACAAGGAGAACGGCCATGGCAAAAACGATTTCAGGAAACAGGCTGCAAGGCAGTCTGCCAAAAATCGGCATTCGACCAGCGATTGATGGAAGAAGAAAAGGCGTGCGCGAATCGCTTGAAAAGCAGACCATGGACCAGGCAGGATCCGCGGCCAAACTCATTTCGGAAAATCTCAGGCATCCGAGCGGTGAAAAAGTCGAATGCGTCATTGCCGACACGTGCATCGGAGGATTTGCCGAATCCGCGCGGGCTGCTGAAAAATTCTCACGTGAAGGCGTGGGTGCATCGCTCACGGTCACACCGTGCTGGTGCTATGGTTCCGAGACCATGGACATGGATCCGCTCCGGCCCAAAGCAGTATGGGGATTCAATGGGACCGAACGTCCGGGCGCCGTGTATCTTGCCGCCGTCCTTGCGGGCCACACGCAAAAAGGCCTCCCCGCTTTCGGCATCTACGGGCGCGATGTTCAGGAGGCGAGCGACAAAACGATTCCCGACGACGTTCAGGCAAAGCTCCTGCAATTCGCCAGGTCTGCAATCGCGACCGCTACGATGAGGAACAAATCCTATCTCGCCATGGGCGGCGTTTCCATGGGTATCGCCGGGTCGATCGTCAATCCGGATGTCTTTGAGAGCTTTCTGGGCATGGCATACGAAGGCATCGACATGTCTGAATTCACCCGCAGGATCGAGGAAGAGATCTACGACAAGGCTGAGTTCAAAAACGCGCTTGCCTGGGTGAAAGAAAACTGCAAAGAGGGAAAAGACCGCAACAAGACTCCTTTGACTAAAGAGAAGAAAGAAAAGGACTGGGAATTTGTGGTGAAGATGGCCATGATCGCGCGGGACCTCATGGTAGGCAATCCCAACCTGGATAAAGCAGGGTTCGGCGAAGAGGCCCTCGGTCACAACGCCATTCTCGCGGGTTTTCAAGGCCAGCGGCAGTGGACCGACCATTTTCCCAACGGAGATTTTCTCGAAACCATGCTTAACACCTCGTTCGACTGGAACGGCATCAGGCAATCGTACGTGGTGGCCACGGAAAACGATTCCTTGAATGGCGTGGCAATGCTTTTTGGGCATCTTCTGACCAACACGGCACAGATCTTCTCCGATGTGCGAACCTTCTGGAGCCCGGATGCGGTCAAGAGGGTGACGGGCAAGAAACTCAGCGGACGGGCAGCCAACGGGATCATTCACCTCATCAATTCCGGCGCAACCTGCCTCGACGGCACAGGCCAGCAGTCCTTGAAAGGCAAGCCGGTGATGAAACCGTTCTGGGACATTACCCAGGAGGAAGTTGAAAAATGCCTTAAGGCTACGTGTTTCAGCCCTGCTGATTATGAATATTTCAGGGGCGGCGGCTTCTCGTCCACCTTTGAGACCAAGGGTGAAATGGCTGTCACCATGTCCCGTGTAAATTTTGTCAAGGGCCTCGGACCGGTGCTCCAGATCGCCGAAGGATATACCGTGGAGCTTCCAAAAGACATGGGCAACACGCTCATGGAGCGGACCAACCCGACATGGCCGACGACCTGGTTCGTGCCGAACCTGACCGGCAGCGGCGCCTTCAAGGATGTCTATTCTGTCATGAACTTCTGGGGAGCCAATCATGGCGCGATCAGTTACGGCCATATCGGCGCGGATCTAATTACCCTGGCATCAATGCTTAGGATCCCTGTTTACATGCACAATGTTCCGGAAGAGAAGATATTCCGTCCTTCGGCTTGGAATTCGTTCGGCACAAAAGACCTGGAAGGCGCTGATTTCCGGGCCTGTGCCAATTACGGACCCCTGTATGGAATACGGTAGGAGGTCGAGAATGATGCTGCGCGCCGCTCTTGTCTTTATGCTGACCCTCATGGTCGAAACCTGGCCGCAGGTTTCGACCCCTGTCAAGTGGGTATGCGTCGGCAACAGCATCACCCAGGGAACCAGTTCAACCACTGCCTATCCGGCCAGAGTAGCGAAATTGCTTGGCACGAGCTACACGGTTGAGAATGACGGCGTGCCGTCAATGACCTTGCTCAAAAGCGGAAAATTCGGCGCAACAACCGACGTACCCGGATCAGGCTCCTACTGGATTCACGGCAGACTCTCGAACGTTTTTGCCCTCAAGCCCGATATCATTACGATTTCGCTCGGGACAAACGACGCAAAATCGATCAGCTGGCAGGACAGCGCCAATTTTGTCCGGGACTATACTGCACTTATCGACACCCTGTCGGGCATATCGTCCAGGCCGCAAATCTGGCTTGTTCTGCCGTGCCCGTGCTGGATCACCACCACCGGTCCTGCCGATATCCAGAATTCTGTCATCAAGAACAGCATAATACCTAAAATCAAGCAGGTTGCCGCAGCAAAAGGCCTTGGCACCATTGATTTCAATACGCCCATGACAAGTCTTCAGAATCATTTTCCCGACAACATCCATCCGGACTCGGTGGGCGCCGATTCCCTTGCCCGCATCATGTTTCACACGTATGCGGCAACGTGCGTCCGGATATGCTGCATCGGAAACAGCATCACGCAGTACGGTTCTTCTTCGGACGTGGCGGACATCGATGCCTATCCGTCAAAGCTCGGCATGCTGCTGGGTCGCGGATACCTTGTCCAAAACGACGGCGTTTCCGGGTGCGCCATGCAGAAGAAGAACGCCGGATGGTCGTATTGGGACACCGGGGCAAAGAAATTTCCTTTGATTTTCGGGTTAAAGCCGAATATCGTTACCATCAAATTGGGCACCAACGATTCCCGGCGGTACTGGTGGCACACGGCGAGCTACATTGCCGATTACAAATCCATGATCGACACGCTTTCGAACAACATTTCACCCAAGCCGACGATACGGCTCTGTTTCCCTATTCCTGCATATCCTTCCGGGTTCGTAAAATATGGGATCAACGACACGATCATCAGGGACTCGGTAATTCCTGCCATCAAGGCGGTTGCCCAGGCAAAGGGGCTTTCGTTCATCGACCTGTATACGCCGATGCAGAATACGCTGGGGACCCTTGTCCCGGCCTCGGACGGCGTGCACCCGAACGCTGCGGGGCAGGACACGATCGCTCACTTGCTTTATCGTAATCTGGTGCTGGCCACCGAGATCTCGACGCCCCGTTCCCCATCCCCAGGAAACCTTTCGCAGGTGTCCGGCGTGGCTCCGCAAATCCGTTTTGCCAAGGATGGGCTGGTCAGTATACTGCTGAATTGCCCCGGAGAAAGCACGGTCAGCCTGATGACGGTCGCGGGCAGGATCCTGGCCGTGAAATCGTTTTCCGGAACCGGGACATGTCAGTTTAGGCCGGACGCGGCGCCGGCTGGCGTTTACATCGTGCGTATAACGTCCGGTCCGCAAACCCTTGTCACCAAGGTCGTCAGTTTGACCCGCTCGTAGCGAGCCAAAACACGTTACAAAGGATTCTATGGCAAAACGAAGGAACTTCCTTGCATTGGACATGGGAGCGGAGAGCGGTCGCGTTATGCTCGGGACATTCGACGGCGCAACCATAACACTTTCCGAAGCGCACCGGTTCGACAGCGCGCCCGTTCGCACCCCTGACGGGCTGCACACGGACGTGCTCCACATCTGGGCGCAATTGAAGCGCGGCATGGCTATCGCGGTCAAGAACGCGGGCGGCTCCATCGATGGGGTCGGCGTCGACACCTGGGGCGTCGACTTCGCATTGCTTGACAAAAAGGGATCCCTGCTCTCGAATCCGTACCAGTACCGGGACAGCATGACCGAAGGCATCCTGCCCAAGGCATTTCGCCGTGTACCGAAAAAGGAAATATTCGCCCGGACCGGTCTGCAATTCATGGCCATCAACACGCTGTACCAGTTGTACGCCCTGAAGCTGCGCAATTCGCCCCTGCTTGACGCGGCGGACAGGTTGCTCATGACACCCGATCTTTTCAATTACTGGCTCTGTGGAAAAAAGGTAAATGAATTCAGCATTGCCACGACCTCGCAATGTTTTGATCCGGTCAAAAATGCCTGGGCCAAAACCATGCTCAAGAAATTCGGCCTTCCTGCCAGGATTTTCGGCTCACCCATCGCACGGCCCGGCACCGTGATCGGCAGTGTCCTGCCTCAGGTGTGCGAAGAGATCGGCGCCAAAGGCGAGGTACCGGTGATCGCGCCCGGCTGCCATGACACGACGCTTGCGGTCGCTGCAGTGCCTGCCCAAAACAAAGATTTCGCATTCCTCAGCTGCGGGACCTGGTCGCTTATGGGCGCCGAGATTCCCAAGCCCTGCATCAGCGAAAAGAGCCTGGCCGCGGACTTCACAAACGAGGGCGGTGTGTGCGGCACGTTCCGGTTTCTCAAAAACCTTACCGGGCTTTGGATCGTGCAGGAATGCCGGCGCGCCTGGGAAAAGGAAGGTCAGTCGCTCGACTATCAGCAGCTCACGAAAATGGCGGCTGAGGCGCCGGCGCTTCGCTCGCTTATCGACACGACGTCCCCTGAGTTTGCAAAACCCGGTGACATGCCCGAAAAGATCCGCGACTATTGCCGCAGGACGGGCCAGCACGTGCCGGACAGCGAAGGCGCGATCGTTCGCTGCGCACTTGAGAGCCTGGCGCTTACGTACCGGAAGACCCTTGAACAGCTTGAAGACATTCTGAACAAGAAGCTCGACCCTCTCCACATGGTCGGCGGCGGAACGCAGAACAAACTCCTCTGTCAATTCGCCGCAGACGCGACCGGCCGAAGGGTCGTTGCGGGTCCTGTCGAAGCAACGGCTATCGGCAGCGTGATGATGCAGGCTTTGGCGCTCAAGCAGATCCAGTCGCTTGACGAAGGTCGTGAGATTGTCCGAAGATCTTTTGACGTGGCGACATTCGAACCGAAAGTTGCAGGGGCTTGGGATGAGGCGTTCGAGAGATTTAGAAACTTAAAGTGATGAACAAATAATAAAGGCGCCCCGGGGCGCCTCTTTTTTTGGCTCTAGATCATTTCCTTCAGAACCGCTTCGTCCGGGTGGGTGATGAGCGAGTAGCCGACAAGGGAACCCTCGTCTTTGAGGAAGTCAAGGGTCGGTTCGAGCGCGGATTTCAAGGCCTCGGTGTTACCGGTGAGGATGAAAAATCCTTTGCCGCCCGTTGCCATTGCAAGATGGATTCGCAGGATGTCAACGTCAGCGGTCTTGACCGCGAAATCAGCCGCCTTGATGCATGAGGCCACCGAAAAGGTCTCGACCACAAGCATAGCGTCGGGCAGTTGCCCGTCGAAAACAGAGGCCCCGGAAATCGCGGGGAATATTTTTTCTTCGATATTGGGTATGACCAGCGCATTCACCAGGCCGTAATTCGCGCTTTCCTTCGCTGCCTCGATTGAGGCTTCAACGTCCGCAAGTTCGCCCATGACAAGGATCAGGTATTTCCCCGAACAGATGGTGCGTGCAACGAGTTTGACGACGTCGGCTGTCTTGAGCATACGGTCGAGGACCTCGAAGCCCTTATGGATGCAGGAGAGCTCTATGAGGCCGATGGCGTTTTTTTCCTTGTTCATTGGGCATTCCCTTTGGCTTCTATGGTTATCGCAGCCGGCGAAACCGCTGTGACCGTGCCTGGTATGGAGGCGTGAACCGAGGCGGATATCGTCGCGGACGCCGTACCGATGCAGTCGCCTGCCTTGACCGTGTCCCCCACCTTTACACATGAAACGGCAGGCGCGCCCGCGTGCTGGGACAAAGGGATAGTCACTTTCGCGGGTAGTTTTGCAAGGTCCACAAGCGGCGCATGGTCGGTGTACTGCGACAGGCCGAGACGCTCCTTGAGCCGACCGGTCGGCGTTCCGCGATACGCCTGCATGGGATGCGGCTTGACCGTTCGCCCGCTCCATTTGATGTTTGCCGCGCGCAGGATTTTCTTCTCTATCCTGCAGGCGCCGCGCGGGTCCAGATCTTCGGGGCAGGCATACATGGTGCACAGGTTGCAATCGCAGCAAAACGCGCTTCCCGCAAACGCCTTTCCTGTTTCGTCAAGGGAGAAGATCCGGTTCCGCATGGAGATTTCCGGCCTCACCGGATGCCCCAGAAGGTAGCGGGGGCAAAGCTCGGTGCAGTACGAGCATTGGTCGCAGGCGGATTTGGCCAAAAAGACGACCTGCTTCTCGCTTTCCGAGCGTTTGAGCATACGCACGACGTTGTGGTCGTTGGGCAGCACGATGATCCCGCCGGTGCGCTTGGTTACGACGGTGGACAAATCGGGCTCAACCGTTCCCATCATCGCTCCGTTCAGCACGATGCTGTAGTTCTTCACGGTGATCGTCACATGAGCCAAAACATCGTCGATGCTCATGCCGATGGGAACGGAAAAGGACGCGGGCCGGTCCACGGCGCCGGCAACCGACAGGAATTTTCTCGTGACCGGTTCTTTACGGGCGATGTTAAACAGGGTCTCCACATTCTGCACCACGCAGCCGCAGCTGCTGGGAAGGGCTCCGGGCTGGATCACGCGTCCGGTCGTCATGTAGACAAGCGTCATTTCGTCGCCTGCCGGGTAAAAATCAGGGAGTGTCACGACGGTCATGCCAGAGGGGATTTTCGATTCAAGGAGTTTGACGTTGTCGCGATGTTTCTTCTTGATGCCGATGACGACCGCTTTGGCGCCGCATACATCCTGCGCCAGCCGCGCGCCTTCGATCACGGCGTCGGTATAGGCATGAAGTATCTCGCCGTCCTTGTGCAGCAGGGGTTCGCACTCCGCGGCATTGACAATAAGGAGTTCCGGATGAGCTGCGAGTTTGACGTGCGCAGGGAACCCGGCTCCTCCCGCGCCCACGATCCCCCATCCGGCAATCTCTGAAAGTTCCATGATCGTCGTTCCTACTGCCGCTGCAGGGCATCCTTGACGCGCGTAACGATGGTGTCGATGAGTTCGGTACGGCTTCCGCTATCCCCCCCAGTGGTCGCGGGCGCTGCATGGTGGCTGCACGACGTGTTATTGGACGTGCTTGTTTTTCCGCACCCGCCGCATTGCACGCATACGTTGTTTTTGTTCTCCACGCCGAATTTCTGGCGCAGATTGACTAGCGTCTGCACTTTGTTGCCGTCAAGCGGCCTAAAACCACCCAGCCCTCGTGCGAGATACATCATCTGGGCGTACAATTCCAGCGATTCCATGCGAAAATAAGACTGATACGGGTCTTTCCCGGCAGTGAGTGCGCCGTGGCTTTCCAGAAGCCATGCATCGTAGTCTTTGATAAGCGGCGCGAGCCGGTCCGGGATTTCGTCCGTTGACGGCGTGCCATAGGGTGCGATGGGGATCGAGCCGAGCCCGATCACGATTTCCGGAATAACGCATTCGGCAAGAGGAATGCCCGCAATGGCATGGGCTGTCGCGTAAGGAGGGTGGGCGTGGAAAACGCTCTTGACGTCCGGCCGTTCCTTCATTACCCGCAAATGCATCTTCATTTCGCTCGACGGCTTGAACGTGCACTGCTGCAGCACCTTCCCGTCCATGTCGATGATGCAAATATGGTCCATTGTCAGCATCCCCTTGGAAACGCCGGTCGGGGTGCACAGGACTTGGTTCTCGCTGAGCCGGAAGGAAATGTTTCCGTCGTTGGACGCGACCCATCCCTTTTGCCAGCATTTGAGACCCACTTCGATCATCATTTTTTTTGCTTCGTTTATCTGATAGATGCTGGCCGACTTACTTGACACCATAGTTTCTCCTTATTCCGGTAACGACTGTTATTGACTTATAGTATCCACGACTCTTTTTGTCTCGCGCGCCACGATGATTTCCTCATTGGTGTTCACGGCAACCACCTGGACTTTTGAGCCACGCCTGGTCTTGGGCCCGTCCCTGCGTTTCTCGTTTTCATCCGGGTCGAGATCGATGCCCAGGAACGCCACCCTGTCGATGATCATCTTCCGCACCCTGGCGCTTTCGAACCCGATCCCGCCGGAAAAGGCGATGACATCAACGCCTTCCATGACGGCGTAGAACGATCCGATGTACCGAACGACGTCGTACACGAATTTGTCAACGGCAAGGCTCGCCCGGGCATTGCCCGCGTCCGCGGCTGCCAGGATGTCGCGCATGTCGCCGCTGACCCCGGAGATGCCTTTGAGCCCGCCATTTTTTCCCAATTCGTCAAGAGCAGCCGTGAGCGTGATCTTCTTCTGCTCCATGATATACGGCAAAACGAACGGGTCGATGTCGCCCACCCGCGCCGACTGCAGAAGCCCGGACTGGGGCGAGAAGGTCATGGACACGTCCACGGAGCGGCCGTTCTTGTAGGCGCACACCGACGAACTTCCTCCCAGATGGCACGCGATGATCCTGACCGATTCCCTGGAACGGTTCATGGTATCGAGAACATACTCCGTGACATACCGGAATGAGGCGCCGTGGTATCCGTATTTCTGTACGCCGAAGCGCTCGTACCATTCGTACGGTGCGCCGAAAACCCTCGCATGCTCGGGAATGTCTTTGTGGAAGCCCGGTTCGAATACGCCGACCAGGGGCGTGTTTGGCAGGATTGTCCCAAAGTATCTGATGCACTCGAGATACGGAGGGTTATGCGCGGGTGCGAGCGGGGCGTACCGCTCCATGGCATCGAGCACATCGCTTGATAAAAGCACAGAGCCGTTTTTTTCGCCCGCCTGAATGGTTTTGAACCCGACAGCATCGATCTCGGCCAGGTCTCCGATGGCGCCAAAATCCGGCGAGCAGAGATAGGTGTTGATCTGCCGTACCGCATCGCCGTGCGTCGGCACGGTCATGACGGCCTTGTCGACACCTTTGGCGGTCGGGGTACAAAACGATGCGACGGCGTCACTGCCGCCGACTCGTTCAACGCCGCCCTGCGCCAATTCGGTTTGAGTGTTCATGTCGAAAAGGCGGCACTTGTAGCTTGTCGACCCGGCATTGACAACGAGAATTTTCACCGTGTCACCTTTTTCTGCTCTTTTTCTTCGCGGTAATCGATGCTGTCGACAATCGCAATGATCAATGTTCGGATCGGCGCGCGGCCGATTTTAAATATCTTTTTTGCAACGCCCGGAGAGCTCCCGCAGATCACGATGTCCCCGGGTCCGGCGCCCACGCAGTCCACCGCGACGCATTCGTCGCCCTGTTCGTTTCCGTCGGGCGTCACGGGAGACACGACAAACACCTTCTTGCACGCATACGTCGCATGCTTTTGCGTTGCGGTCACGGATTTTTTGACTCTTGCAAGGAACACCGAATCTCCTATTCCACGAAATCAACCAACTCGACCACGCAGGCGTTGACCGGCACATCGCTGTCGAACGCTTCCGCGGCGTCGGTGCTGGTCACCACGACGACCGTGTCGCCGCTGCCCGCCAGGTTGGAGGGGTCGGCCGCAACGATGCTCGCGCCGGACTCTTTTCCGTCGCTGGTCACGGGCTGGACGATGAGCAGGCGCGCTCCCACGAGTTGCGCCACTTTCCGGTCCGCCCATACCTTCCCTTTCACCACGCACAGCTTCATGCTTTTTTCCCTTGCGCGCCTTTTGCCTCATCGTCAAGTTGCACGGAATCGATGATCGCCACGATGACGGCATCGATGGGCGTTTCCCTGGTGGACTCGGTCATGCGCGCCGCCGAACCGGTCGTGATCAGGACAAAATCCCCTTCGCCTGCGCCGACCGCGTCGACCGCGACATGATACGCGGACGCGGTGGAGGATGGCACGTTCCCCCGGGCATCGGTCTCTTTGCATAAGAGGATCTTCTTGCCAGTGAGGTTCTCCTCTTTTTGCGAAGCGACCACGTTTCCGATTACTTTTGCGAATATCATGGCAATCCCGTTTGTGGAGGTTGTTACTTGTTGAACGTGCCTTTGAGCTCCGCGACAGGACGCGGAATCACGACCTCGGACACGACCTCGCCGACTCGCGATGCGGATTCCTTTGCCGCTTCGATCGCGGAACGGACCGCCGCTACCTCTCCCTCGACAACGAAGGAGACCATCCCCCCGCCGATCTGCTTCCATTCGATGAGATCGACATGCGCCGCCTTGACCGCCGCGTCCGCGCCTTCGATGAGCGGGACAAGCCCTTTTGTCTCAAGCACTCCAATCGCTTTCTGCTCCGCCATAGTAACTCCTTTGTGAGTATATCGATGAATGTTACACGAATCTCATTGCATTGATCGTCACGATTCTCCGCATGCGCGCGAATGAATGCGGCCGCGTTATGGCCTCTCCGGTCGGCGTCGCGATAGTAAACGACAGCGTTCCCTCGCCGTCCGCGCCGCCGTTGCCCTGGTAGGTGCCGCCGTTGATCACGAATATCGAGCAGTTTGCCTTGCGCGCGAAATACGTGGCCCGTTCCATGTCCTTGGTGAATACCGACGCCGTGTGCCCGAACCCGTGCTCCGCGGCAAGCGCACATTCCACGCCTTCGTTGAAATTTTTGACCCGCACCACCGGCATGAACGGCATGAGCTGCTCTTCAACGACAAACACGTGCGAGCGGCTCGTTTCACCGAACAAAAGCCTGGTCGATTCGGGGATCGTGAGTCCTAGTTCCCGGGCAAGCACGCTGGCGTCCCTGCCCACCAGATCACGATTGACAACTGATTGCGTTCCCTTTTTGCTGAAGGCCTTGGCGGCGAGTTGCTCTATCTGGGACGCGAACAGTTTGCGGTTGCCCCGTTTCTCCATTTCCATCATGAATTTCTCGAACACGCTTTCCACCACGAATATCTCTTTTTCCGCGGTGCACAGGACATTGTTGTCGAAGCCGCCGCTCACGGTGATTCGTTCGGCTGCCCTGGCGCAGTCTGCGGTCTCATCGATGACGACCGGCGGATTGCCCGGCCCGGCCGCGATGACTTTTTTCTCGGATTTCATCGCAGCCTTGACAACCGCGGGCCCGCCCGTAATGGCGAGCAGTTTCGTTTTCGGATGATGGAAAAGGATGCCGGCGGTTTCGATGGTCGGGTTCTCCACGCAGGCAATCAGGTTGGCCGGCCCGCCAGCCTGCACGATCGTCGCATTGAGCAGCCTGACCGTGAAATTCGACACGTTTTTTGCAGCCGGGTGCGCGTTGAACACGACCGTGTTTCCCACTGCAAGCATCATGATGGAATTATTGATGAGCGTCTCGCTGGGGTGTGTGCTGGGCAAAACCGCGCCGATCACCCCATAGGGGGCGAATTCTTCTATGGCAAGGCCATTGGAGCCTGACCAGGATTTCGGCTCGATCTCCTCGACGCCTGGCGTGTTGGTTGCCGCGAAGATGTGCTTGAGAATCTTGTCCTCGTACCTGCCCATTTTCGTTTCTTCCAGGACCATTCGCGACAGCGTTTCCTTGTTTTCAAGCACGACTTTCCTGATCGCGTTGAGCAACACGGTGCGTTTTTGCGGGCCGAATGCGTCGAATTTGAGGAACGCCTGGTACGCCGCCTCGACGGCATCATTCATGTTGGAAAAAACGCCGCCCGAGCCGACTGCGGGAGCAGAAGCCGGAACACTGCCGCCACCGGCTATGCCCGAACCGGGTTTCTGCATTGCATCAAGGACTTTTTCAACAACAGCCCGAAGCTGAGAATCGCTTATGGATACGTGCATCTACACCTTGCTCCACCGGCAGCGCCGGAATAATACGTTGCTCAAGTACAAGAACTCGCGCCCGAAACGTCCGTTACTTCTTCCCATTCAGGGGGAAGACGTCCGCGAGCTTTTCCGACGGACGGGGAATGACCGTCGTGCCCGCCACCTTGCCAATCTGCGAAGCCGAGGCCACCGCAGAGTCCACGGCCGCCTTGACAGCAGCGACATCCCCTCTGATCAGGACGCTGACTTTGCCGCCGCCGATCTTGTTGTAACTTGAAATGGTGACGTTTGCCGCCTTGACCGCCGCGTCCGCGGCCTGGACCGCGGTGGCAAGCCCGATTGTTTCAACTATTCCCAAAGCTTCCTGCATGATTGTCTCCTTCTGTGACCAAGATTTTTTGTTTCTTACTTCGCGATGCCGAGCATGGAAAAAACATCCTCATGCGCGGACGGAATGACGTTTGCGCACACCAGTTCGCCGACCTTTGACGCGGCTTCCGCGCCTGCTTCAACGGACGACTTGACTGCGCCGACTTCACCGCGCACGATCGCCGTCACGTACCCGCCGCCGATGCCGACCTTGGAAACGAAATCCACGTTTGCGGCCTTGATCATTGCGTCGATCGCAAGCACGCTTCCGGTGTTGCCCTTGGTCTCGATAAATCCTAACGCGACTTTAGTCATACCTAGCCCTTTCCGTCCCCGAGGGACATTTTATTATTCGTAAACAACCTGAATGTTCTTGTGCCGTATGGATTCCCGTGCCATGGGCGTCATGATCGCGCCCTTCGGCACCACTATCGTACCTGTCAATTCGTGCAAAAGCCGGATCGCCCGTTCCGAGACAAGCGGCGTTTTGTACCCGCTGGTGTCGAGCCGTTCCGTATTCGGCCGTGCGGCCGCGACGGGGAGCGCCCGTGCTTCCGCGCCCGGTTTCGGGGCCGCGGCAATGCCCTGCCTCGCAAGCTCGCGCATCACCTCCTGCGTTACCCGCGTTACAATGGATTCGATTGAGACCGGCATGTCCATAGGGCGCCCTTACTGTTTCATGTCCATGGAATGCTTCGACGCCGAAATCGAATCCACGATCGCCACGATCGCGTTGTCCGCGCAGGTGCCGTGCGCCGCGCTCGCAAGCCGGGCCGAGGATGACGCGCATGTCAAGACAATGTCCCCGATCCTGGCGGCAACCGAATCCACGCACACGAATTCCTTTTTCGTCGCCGTGAGCCGCTCGTCGAGCTTTCTGACGACCAGGAGCCGGCGTGACTGCAGGTTCGCCTCTTTTTTCGACGCAACGACCTGGCCGATGACGATGCCGAGGAGCATGTTAGCCTTTCCCCAGGAAAACGGCTTCCTGATTGCAAACCACGTGAGCTGCGTTCGCATCATCGGTGTCGAGATGGAGCTGCAGTTTCCACGCGTCGTTGGTCCGTACCAGGACGTTTTCGAAGGTCGTGCTTTTCACGCCCGGCACCTTGATCCTGACAAAGTCGCCCGGGTGCACGCCGAAGGCCGCCGCGTCCGCGTTTGTCATATGCAAATGCCGGTTGGCGATGATGGCGCCCTTGGAAAGCACGACCGAGCCGGCCGGGCCCACGATGGTGATGGTCACCGCGTCTTTCAGGTCTCCCGAATCCCTGACCGGCGGATTGACGCCGAGTACGACCGAATCGGTGAAGGAGATTTCCACCTGGTCGTATTTCCTGAAAGGTCCGAGAATTCGTACCTCGTGTATCGGCCTCATTTTGGGTCCCACGATGATGCAGGTCTGGGTCAGCGCGAATTCTTCGGGCTGATACAAATACCGGTATATGGATGGATGCGTGGAGGACCCGAAAAGCACCTTGAATGTTTCTTCCCGCATGTGGATATGGCGGTTGGAAACACCGAGCGGAATCGTCGGCAACGGCCGCGTCGACGGTTGACGCGTTGCGCCCAATTCACCGGCAAGGGTTTTGACAACTTCGCCGACGATGGTGTCGACAAAATTGTCCTGCACTGCCGATGGTCCGTTCGCCGTCCTGCCGTTCCTGGCGCTGCAGGCGCCGCAATCCTGGCAATAGGGCGAACACCCTCTTTTTGCGTCCATAGGTGAAAATTCCTTTTTTTTCCGTACCTCAATAATATATCACATTATATCATTTATGCTGAATAAAATCATTTTATTTTGGAATCGCACTCTGTCACGGTTCCATGTCGAATATCTTTTTCGGATTCATGATGTTTTTGGGATCAAAACTTCTCTTTATGTCCTTCATGAATCCTATTTGTCTTTTGTCCATGAACGAATCCAGGTACTCCTTTTTCACGATGCCGATGCCGTGTTCGCCGGACACGATGCCGTCAAAGGATTTGCCCAGATCGTGGATTCTCTGGCGCGCGATTTTGAATTTGTCCTGCCATCCGGGAATTTCGGTCCAGGTCCCGGCCTCCCAAGTTGCATTCATGATATTGGTGTGGACATTGCCGTCGGCCGCGTGGCCAAAGGTCGGCAGCCACAGGCCTAGTTCGTCGCCGATCGCGTGAACGCCTTCCACGAACTTTGCGATTTGGGCGCGGGGAACAGTCACGTCCAGAATCTCAAGCATGTGCTTGCGCATGGCCTCGTAGATGCCGCTTCGTAGCTCCAGGATGTTGTGCTGCTTGTCCTTGGTGTCTGCCACGAACACGTCAAGCGCGCCTTTTTCCAGGCAGATCTCGCCGACGCGTTCCGAAAGCGCCATGACTTCGTCCTCGCTCGAGCCGTCGATGATGATCATCAGGTCGGCTTTGCCGTTCTGGCACGGCCATTTCCTGTTGATAAAATCTTCCGTAACCGCGATTGAATCCCGTTCCACAAACTCGATGGCCATCGGAAGAATCTTGTTCTGGATGATGGCCGGGACGGTTGCGATGGCGTCGGCAAGATTGTCGTACGGCGCCACGAGCGTGAACATGGACGCAGGCTCGGGAGAAAGGCTCAGGATCGCGCGGGTTATGATCCCCAGCGTTCCTTCGGAGCCGATCATCAGGTTGAGCAGGCTGTAGCCTGAGCTGCTTTTCATGAGCTTGCCGCCGATGGACATGGTTTCTCCGTCCGCAAGCACCACATCGATGCCGCGCACGAAGTTGCGGATTACCCCGTATTTCACCGCGCGCGCGCCGCCGGCATTGGTCGCGATGACGCCGCCCATGGTCGCGCCTTCGTCGCCCGGGTGCGGCGGAAAAAACAGGCCGGTGCCCTCGATGGCCTTGTAAAAGTCCATGAGCGTGAGTCCGGGTTCCACGACCGCCATGAGATTGTCTTTGTCGATTTCTATCACCTTGTTCATTTTTTCGAACGACAGCACGATGCCGCCCTCCGAGGGCACGCACCCGCCGCACAAACCGGTTCCGCCGCCGCGGACCGTGACGGGGATCGTCTTCGCCGCAGCGAGTTTGACAATAGAGACCACCTGCGTCTGGTCCTTCGGCTTGACCACCACGTCGGGGTAATGCCTGATGTACTCCTGGGCAAACTCATCGCCCGCGTAATCGACCATTTTCTCACGCTCGGTGATGATGCCGGCTTCGCCGACAATCGAGGTGAGTTCCTTTACTATCTGAGAATCGACAGAGCCAAATTTCATGATTCCGCCTTTGTCTTGGTTGATTTTGCCTTTTCCACCCGAGGAATCACATATGGCCCGGACGGGATTACCGTAATTGTGGCCTTGGGCCCGTATTCCCTGATGCTGTCCATAACCGCATGCTCGACGCTATCCGCAGGCTCCACGCGGCATCGCCGCAGGTCCTCCACGCCGACCTGCGGCGAGCACACTACCTTGACCTTTACTTTAGAAAGGGCTTTGACCAGTTGCTGGACTTCCCACTGGTCAACCCTGAAAAAGCCGGGTTTGTTGATCATGTCGATGAACGAATCAGGGGTTTTCATCGAATGGAGCATTTCCCTGAAAGAGTCGCTGCCAAGGCCTTTTTTGCATTCCGAGGCGATGATGACCGTGCCGCCGGCCCTGACCGCGGGCAGCGCGCAAACCATTCCCTTGACCGTCTGGTAGAAATCCTGATCCAGGGGATGGCCGCCGTTGGAGGTCACCACGATGTCCGTTTCCTTTTCCACCGAAACCGCAGCTTGCTTTCTGCAAAAGGCGACGCCTTCGGCATGCGCATGCTCCAGGTCTCCGGCGAAAATGCCGGTTATTTTCTTATGCTGGTCCAGCGTGACGTTGACGATGAAATCCACGCCTGCCATTTTAGCCGCTTCCAGCGAGAACTCATGGAACGGATTGCCCTGAAGCCTTCCCGCGGTTGAAAGGGGTGCGCCCATGAGTTGGGCGCCGTGGGCATAGCGCATGGTTATTGTCCCGCAGATGCCCGGGCACACCGCTTTGCGTCCGCCGGAAAACCCGGCCATGAAATGGGGCTCGATAAACCCGGTAAGAATGCGAAGGTCGGATTGGACGTAGCGCCGGTTTACCAATACCGGGTGACCGTTCTTGCTTTTGCCACAATCTGAAAGCTCGGCTTTGTCGTCGCCGTTATGATTGACAATTTCATACTTTGCCGCGATGGTAGCGCCCAGAAGATCGTCGAGATCAGACCCGGTCGTGGGCGAATGCATGCCGCAGGCAACGAGAATCGTGGTGCGTATCCCCAGCCGGTCGAGAACTTCGAGCAGGGGCGGCAGGATAATGGTGTTTGGCACGGGCCGAGTTTTGTCTGAGACGACGATGCACGCCGTCTTCTTGCCCTTGCATAGGTCGGGAAACGGGACGCTTGCGATCGGGTTGAGAAGTTTTTGGCTTAGAGCGTTGCCCGGGTTGAGTATGGGAGGCGCGGCCGATAGTTCGAGAAGGGAAAAAAAATTACCATCCGGGATGGTAATTTCCAAGCCTGTGGTACCGAAATCAAGGGTTGCGTTCATGGATTCGGGATTCCGAGATTCCCGCGCTGCCGGATCATGAGCAGCCGCGCTTAAATAAGTTTGTCTTTGAAAATCTTTTTCAATCCCGGATCATCCGGCCTGTCGGTGACGACATAGCTTACCTCATCGATGCTGCACAACCGGATGCCGTTTGTCGAGGTCATTTTGCTGGAATCGATGAGCATGATCGTTTCGTTTGCCGATTCGATAAGCGCCCGCTTGACAAGCACCTCTTCCTCGTGGGGATCAAAAAAACCCCTGCTCGGAATACAGGATTCTGCGGAAACAAAAACCTGGTCAAAATGGAATTTTCTGATCATCTCGACGGTTTCGGGACCGGTCAGCGTGGTGGTCGCCCGGTTCATGCGGCCCCCCGCGAGCACGACCTGAATGTCTTCCCTGTTGCACAGGTTCTTGAACGCGTCCATGCTGCAGGCGAGCACGAGCACGTTGCCCGCAAAAATCGTCTCGGAAAGGTAATACACCGTGGAGCTTGAATCGATTCCGATGTACGAACGCTCCTTGACCAGCGACGCGGCCTTGGCGGCTATCTTCTTTTTCGCCTCAACGTTGACGGATTTCTTAAGGTCATGGTCGTACAGCTTCTCGGAATATTCCAACGACATGGCGCCGCCGTGGAAACGCCGCATGAGCTTCCGGTTCTCGAGCTCCACAAGATCCCGCTGAATCGTTATGCGCGAGACATTGAGGATTTTCTCAAGCTGGAGCAGCGTGATACGCTTGTTGGAGTTGACGAGATTGAGGATTTTCTTGAACCGGTCGATTTTGAGAGAAGGGATTTCTGTATTCATACCTTAAATATAAGTGAAAACCGCAAATATGTCAAACACATCATGATGTTTCAAATTGCCGGAAGGCATGCGGCGATATTTTCAGGGGAGCGACGCAGGTTCAGCCGTCAACCTGCGATATTGCATACTATGTCATTAATATCTCATCATGTCGGACGCATGCGGTCGTAGAGACGTTGCATGCCACGTCTCTACGACCGCAGGGCCTGGGGATGCGCTCACTTCCGCGGAGCATTGACAAAAGAGACCACGGTTTCGTCCTTGCCGCCGAACTTCATGTACTTCTTGTAGAAATCCTTGGCCTTTTCGGGGTTCTTGAGGTCGTAATAGTAAATGTCGCCGATATCCTTGTAGGCTATGAAGAATTGTTTTTCGTTGTCCCGGGTTTTCACGGATTTCTTGAACGCCTCTATCGCGTCGTTGAACTGGAGCATGGCCCGCAGCTCCCTACCCAGGCCGTAGGACAGCGACGCGTTTTTCGGGGTCAGTTCAAGCCCGCGGCGAAACACGGTTATCGCCTGGTCATGGAGCTGCTGGAGGCTCAGGACATGGCCCATGAGCCCGAACACGTCCGGCTGACGCGGCGCCTTGCGCGCCACTTCCGCGTACAGGTCAAATGCTGCGCTGAGTTGGCCCATGGCCTCATAGGCTTTTCCCATGCCGATAAGGAAATCCACATTGTGGGGCGCATTGCCCAGGGCACGGCCAAAATCCTCGATCGCCTTGTCGTATTCCTTTTTCGCAAGATTGATCCGCCCGGCGCCGGAGTGGGCGAGCGGATTTTCAGGCATGAGCGTTGCGGCGACGGTGAACGCGATGAGCGCCTCGGAAAAGCTCCCCTGTGCCTCGGAAATCTCTCCGAGAGCAAGCTGTATCCAGCCGCTTTTTCGCCCGGCCGAATATTGCGCAAACAGGCTCTTGGCCTTTTCGAGCATGCCGGTGCGCAGGTACACCGAGACGAGACGGTACAGGGTCTCTTCTCCCTTTGTGTTTCCGGCAAAGATTTTTTCGTACATCATCTTGGCCCTCTCGAAATCGCCTGACATGATCAGCGCGTTTCCCAGGCCTACCGAGGCAGCCTCGCTGTAACTTCCGATCGAGAGCGACTGGTTGAAGAATTTGACCGCCAAATCGTATTCTCCATTGTCATAATAAATATCCGCAAGGTACTTGTAGCACGAGGCGCAGGACGAGTTTCTGACCACTGCCTTGAGAAGGAGCGTCCGCGCCAGCTCGACGTCACCGTCCTCTTTGTACATGATACCGGCCCATTGCAGAAGCTCAAACGACGTTGAATCCCGGGACAAGGCGGTTTTGATATAGTCGAACGCAACATCCTTTTTTCCGATCATGTGCGCCGTTTGCGCGAACTGCACCAGGAATGACGTATTGAACGGTTCGAGCTGGACCGCGGTATTGAAATGTTCATAGGCGGCGTCCCGTTCACCAGAGTTTCTCAGCAAGAGCCCGTACTCGTACTGCGCATTTGCGTGCATGGGATCAACGCTAACGGCTTTGGCAAGCAGGGGCCGTGCCGCGCTCAACTGGCTGCGGCCCGCGTACAGCGCGCCGAGTTCGTACAGGACGTCCGCATTGTCCGGTTCATACTGGTATGCCTTTTTCAGGTGGCCTATCCGCCCGTTTTCGTTGTTTGTCTTTTCGCATGCTTTCGCGAACAACAGGTGGGCCTTGGCACTGGTGCTGTCGATGACAAGCGAGATTTCCAATGCGGAAATAGCGTCACGCCATTTCTGGTCTTTGATATCCATTTCCGCCAATTCGTTCTGGGCAGAGCCGTTCTTCGGATCGAACATGGCCCAGTCCTTGACCACGGCGAAAAGCTTTTTCCTGTCGCCTGAGGCGCGGTAGCACTCTGCAAGCCGCGACAACACCCTGATGTCGCTTTTCACAAGCTGCCTGCTGCGCTCAAGCGGACCAATGGCGGAGCGGGAATCGCCGTTCTTCATGTAGGACTCGCCAAGCATAGTCAGGCAATCGTTGCTTTTGGGCATCATGGCAACGGATTTTTTGAGCGCTTCGATTGCGTCGGCATAGTGTTCCTGGTCAAAATAGACGGACCCGAGTTCGCACCAGGCAGCGGAGTCCGAGGGGACTTTGGCGAGGTACTGGCGGTATTGATTGACTGCCGCGCCCCTGTTGGCCTGCGCCGCCAGGCACTGGCCCAGCATCCGATCGAGTTTGGGAGCCGCACCGGGCATGGCGGCTGCTTTTTCCAGAAGCGCCTCGGCCTGGCGCCAAAGGCAATCGGTCATGTACATCTTGCTCAGCCGTTCATAGCTCACGAGATCCTGGGGGTATTCTATTATATACTTTTCGTAGGCCTTGACCGCCTTTGCCTTCTGGCCCATTTTTTCATACAGCGTGGCGATGGTCAGGGAAATTTCCTGGCGGTGCGCGGCAACGGCCAGGGGTTCGAGTTTTTCATACGACGAAAGCGCTGTTCTGAAATCACCCATCTTTTCGCTGCTTTTCGCGGCAAGCTCCAGCCCGCGCCTGTTCTTGGTCAATTTCGCGGCCGGCAGAAGCGACAGCACTTCGTCAAAGGCTCCGAGCGCAAACTGGGATTCGGCAACGATCATGGTCAGGGCCTCCAGAGATTCGACAAGGGCCGGAATCTGCCTGGCCAGGTCCACTACCTTTGCGTAATTCTTTTGCGCAAACTCGACCGCCGCAAGTTTGGCGATGACCTGCCGGCTGGCGTGTTTGACCAGATACAGCTCGAACGCTTTCTTCGCCTTGTCATTGAGTCCCGCGCGCAAGAAGCCATCGCCCGCCTTGACAAGCCATTCCTTGTTTCCCTCATTGTCAAGGTCGTAGAGCAGGATGCTCGTTTCGGCGCCAAGGCTGTCCCGGCCCGCTTTGAAGTGCTCAACTGCGGAAGCTATCAGGCCGGGGCTGACTTTCGCAACTGTCGTCTTCATGGCGCCGGAATTTCCTTGCGCCGTCTTGCCGTTTGCGGAAAGCACCACGCACATCATTGTGCAGAGGATTGCCTTCATAGTTATGGTTTTCATACTGCCTCCTATTGATTAGTATTTTATTTGCTACGTTTTAGTTAAGCGTGTAACCTTTTGACGACAGTAATCCCTTTGATCTATCTCTTTTCCTGTTCCGTTGCTTCATTTTCCCGGGTGCTTGCCCTTGGGAAAATAATAAACCATTTTAAAACAGTCCCCTGATCCACTTTGATTATATCATGTCCGGTTAACCAGAACAAGGGTTTTTTGAGCTTTCTTTACATGACCGTCCAGGACTACTTTTAATGGCTGACCAGGCAATGCAATCCCTAGAAAAGGCCCAATCGGCCAAGGATGCCGGGGATTTCGCGTCCGCTCGATCATGGCTGGAAAAAGCTGTAGAACTCGATCCTGACCAATTCCTGGCCAGGGTCAACCTGAGCGAAGCATGCCGGATTCTCGGCGATGACGAAGGCGCTATCCTCCACCTGTCGCACGCCCTGAAGCTGAAACCCGGCTTTTGTGATGGCCACAACGGGCTTGGCTTACTGCTGCAGAAAAGGGGCGACCATAAGGGCGCTGTTCTTTCCTTGAACAGGGCTATCGAGTGCAATCCGGATTTTGCCCTGGCCTATTATAACCTTGGCAACTGCATGCGGGACGTCGAAGAGCTCGACCAGGCGATCGCCTGCTTTATAACTGCGACAAAACTGAACCCGTCGTTTGTCGAAGCGCTTTCGAATCTCGGCGAGGCGCTGCAGATAACGGGCAGGATCAAGGATGCGCAACGCTGTTTCAAATCCGTGCTCGCAATCGATCCCGCCTGTTTTGTCGCATTCAGCAATTATCTCCTGACCCTGAACTACGACCCGGATTTCCGGCCGCGCCAGCTGTACGAAGAACACCGGAAATTCGGCGCGGCCTTCGCGCAGGCCACACCGGTCTTTGCCAACGACTGTACGCCGGCCCGGCGGTTGCGGATCGGGTATGTGTCTGCGGATTTCTGCAATCACCCGGTGTCAAGGTTTCTTGAACCCGTACTTGCGAATCACTACACCACGGATTTCGACGTGTTCTGCTATAGCGGCGCGAAACATCCTGACGCCAAGACCGATACGCTCAAGCGCCTTTCGGGCCACTTCGCTGACGTGGCAGGGATGCCGGATGACATCATGGCGGAAAGGATCAGGTCAGATGCCATCGACATCCTGGTTGACTTATCCGGCCACACCGCGGAAAACAGGCTGCCGGTCTTTGCCCGCAAACCCGCGCCCGTGCAGGTCACCTACCTCGGGTATCCCAATACCAGCGGCATGAAGGCAATGGACTACCGCCTCACCGACAGGGTTGCAGATCCTTTGTGCGAGGTTTCGGTTCACACGGAAAGACTTGTCCGCATAGCGCCGTGCTTCTGTTGCTACAAGCCGCCGCACGACACGCCCGCTCCGGGCCCGCTTCCCGCGGCCCGGAACAAATTCGTGACCTTCGGCTCAACCCATACGATCGCCAGGCTCAATGACGGGCTCTTGGACCTGTGGGCCTCCCTGCTTGCGGCAGTGCCGGGGTCCAGGATCCTGATCATGCGCACCACCCTCAAGGGCGGCAGCCTTGACAGGGTAGAAGGCAGGTTCGGGTTGCGCGGTATCGACAGGAGCCGCATCGTGATCCGCAACTCGGTGCCCGCCGAAGGCCACATGGCGGTGTACCGGGACATCGACATATTCCTCGACTCCTTTCCCTGGAGCGGCCACACCACGGCATGCGAGGCGCTGTGGATGGGTGTTCCGGTGGTCACGCTGCTTGGAAACAGGCACGCCGGAAGGATGGTGGCAAGCGTGCTGTCGTGCCTGAACCTGAAAGAGTATATCGCCCAGACAAAGGACGATTACCTGTCCATAGCCCGGGATCTGGCGGGTAACCTTGACATTTTAGAGAACCTGCGTACGACCCTGCGCGGCCGCATGGCCGCAAGCCCCTTGTGCGACGGTAAGTCCTTTACCGCTGGTCTTGAGCAGGCGTACAGGATGATGTGGCGGGAGTATTGCGGGAAATAACTGTGGAAAATCTCACACAACAATTACCTGAGAACTCTTCGTTCCAATAATTCCTGGAGTTCCCGTCTTCCGTCGAGAATTGCGTGGACAAACACTTTTCTGTCAATAACCTGAAAAATAGTCCGATAGGGTTTGTAGTGAATTTCACGAATTCCCTGGGCATGAACCCGTTCCAATTCGATTACCTTGTTGCCCCGTTCCGGAGCAGTATGAAGGGAATCGCATTTTTCCTCAAGTGCCTTGAGCAGGGTGTCGGCCTTCTGGACAGAATCATTCCGGGCCACGTACGTATACAATTCAAACAAGTCGTCACGTGCCTCCGGGAGGATGATGACGCTATAGTTCACTTTTGTGCATTTCCTTTGCCCTGTCTCGAACTTCTTTGAATGCTTCTTTCACCGGCTGCCCTTTGCCCAGAAGCATGCTTTTCGTACTTATGGCGATTATCTTGAGCATCGCAAGACTCTCCTGCAATTCTTCAAAGCTTTCAATGTCCTGCAGCACGGCCTTTGCTTCCCCGTTGTGCGTGATAACCACTTTGTTGTGCGTGTGGGAAATAGCTTCAACGATCTCAGACATGTGCGCCTTTACCTGGCTGATCGGCTTGATATCTTCACTTAGTTTCATAGGCGCCTCCGTTTGCTTAGCAACTATATATGAATTCTCATTTCCAAAAAACATTCCGGAAAACAGGAATCGCCCATCTCAATTGACTCTATGGTTAAGCGCCGGGACTGGGAGCCCTCGATTGGAACGATAGTTGCAACAGTACGATACTGGCATTAAATCAATACTTGAAGGAGGTTGTCATGATCAGGATTGTTGGTTTCAGAAAGCCCTGTTGGTTTGGCACGCCTGTGCTGCCTGCGCTGGCGGTTGCATTCTTTCTCAATTTCGCCTTGGTCAATGCCCAGAACAATTATATCGGCGAGATCAAGATGTTCGCGGGAAATTTCGCGCCGGTCGGATGGGCGATGTGTGACGGAGCCCTTCTTCCGATCAGTCAGAATCAGGCCTTGTTCTCATTGCTGGGCACGACCTACGGCGGCGACGGACAAACCATGTTTGCGCTGCCGGATTTGCGGGGGAGGTTTCCCATGCATCCGGGTACGGGTGCGGGCCTGACTCCCAGAACCCTGGGCGACAAGGGCGGAGCGGAAACCGTGACGCTCACTGCTGCCCAGATGCCTGCGCATACCCATACCGTCTCGACCGGCGCGGATTCAACGGTTGCAACCACGGACAGCCCTCAGAATTCTTTGCCCGGACGCAACGCTTCTGCGACGCCGTCCTATGGAAAGACAGCCAACGCGAGCCTGGCATCATCCGCTGTCGTGGTCGCACCTGCAGGCGGGGGCCAACCGCACCCGAACGTGCCGCCGTTTGAATGTGTCAATTTCATAATCGCCCTTGTGGGGATTTTTCCCGCACGTAACTAGTCCTGATCCATAAAAGGAGTTCCCGATGTCGAACATGAAATCCTCGGCACGAGTTATGGCGATGTGTTTCATTGCGTTCTATGTTCTTGATGCCCAGGGCGCTTTTGTCTACTGGATCGAGGCGAATTTTGCCGCTCCAAAACTCGTCATGGCAGACGGGAGCGGATCGATCACCACGACTTTGACGCTGGCCAACGGGTCCCTTCCGCAGGCGCTGGCCATAAGCCCGGGGACGAACGCAATTTACTGGACCGAGCTTTCGTTTCTCAATGCTCACGTGAAATTCGCGCATGCTGACCTGACCGACTCGGCGGCCGCAGTGTCCCTGCAATCGTGCGCCCGGGGCATTGCCGTTGACTCAACAAATAAGAAGGTGTACTGGTCCTCAACCAACCTTTCGGCAGGTCCGGCCATTTTTCGCGCGAACCTTGACGGAACGTCCGCGGAGCAGATCCAGTCTTTCGGCTCAGCGAGCAGGCATACGCCGTTCGGCATTGCCGTTGACGAAAAAACCCAAACCCTTTTTTGGACGGATTTCGGATCAGGCGCGATAGAGAAAGCCCCTGCCGCTCCCCTTTCCGCTCCTCTTGCCATCATGACAGGACTGGGCGGTCCGGTGGGCATCGTGTTCGACGCGGACAGCGGCCTGCTCTTCTGGACAGATGCGAATGCGGGGACAATCGGCAGGTCCAAAGCGGACGGATCCGGGGCCATAACCATAGTGACGAATTGCGCGCGACCGCAGTATATCGGCATAGACCGGGGTGGCCAAAGGCTGTACTGGACCGAATTCGGGGCAAGCCGCGTGCGCTCGTCCGGCTTCGACGGCAATGATACCCTCACGCTTGCGCAGACGGCCTTTCCGCCCTGCGGCATTGCAGTTTCCGCCGGGGCCAGCACCTTGTCAAGGCAGAATCCTGCTCCCCGGATACCGCACGCATTTGCGGTGGCCGTGGACAATCCGGCGGACCGGTTGTCGGGAAGGTCCATCCGGATACGGTACCAGTTGCCCACGCAAAGCCGCGTTGTCATCGAGGTGTTTGACCTGCGGTCGAGTCGTGTGTTTGCCACCCAACCTGCCCTTCAGGCTGCCGGCTCCTACACGCGGAACCTGAACGCGCCGCAGGCGCTTGTTGGGGGGACGTATATCGTGCGGTTTGTGGCCGGGGACTTCAGAAGTACCTTCAGGAGTACGATGAGATTGACAATGGTGAGATAAGACCGTGCGGCAGCCTCATTTGACATTCTCGATCGTCCGGACAAAATAGCCCACGCAACGCTTAGGGTTGTCAGGTGCTTTTTCCGTGATGATCGCCGTGGCCTGTTCTATTTTGTCTATGCCGTATTTCTCTTCCAGATCGATGAATTTTTCCACCGCTTCGCTATCGCTGTCTTTGTAGACCAGGTTTGCGCAGGCGCGCGCCCTGGCTGTCTTGGCCGGGCCGTATTTTGTTGCCAGGGCTTTCCATTTCGCGTCGAGCTTCGACGGGTCGTACAGCGGCAAAGGCAGGTACACACTGGAATGTCTGTGGAGGTGATCGGCGTCCTGTCCCCCCTCGTCGTAGACGACGTCCACGAGATTGGCGCGCCGCAAGGCCGTGGTGCCGGTTATCACAAACCCGCGTGTCAACCCATGCCGCTTTGCAATGGTTTCCGCGGCCATCGACCATTGCGGCTTGGAAAGTGACATTGACGAATAATATAAGTTGAGCGCGTACATGACCTTGGCGGGAAACGTGAGCCGGTTCGCCCAATGATAGTCCCAGTATCCGGCAGGCACGAAGATCGTCTCGCCGGCTGCGCTGGCATCCGAAAGCCGGACCTGTGCGTCTTTATTGAATCCCGTTTTCACGGACACCAGAGCATAGCGGTCGTGCAATTGGTCCAGGACCTTGTTGATCTGGCGGCGATAGGCAACCTTACCCATTGCCTTCATGCCGAGCCGTCCGGCGGCAGTGTCGTAGTCAAGGCGGATTTCCGCAGAGGCGCCATGCCCCGTCGGGTACTTCGAAGCGTCGTGCCCTGGCGTCTCTGCGCCCGAAGGCCTGCAGGCCAATTTCCATAGTAGTAAATACAGGTCGAACGCGCGTTCGTCCCGGCCTCGCACCATCCGGCACGCATAGCCTCGTGTTCCCCCCTTCGAGGACGGCGAAGCGCCGGAAAAGAACTTCAGGGGTATGGCGACAGCTAGTGAATCAGCAGTCGCCTCAGCCGGGGATTTCGCGCTGTCGACTTCCGTTGACACAGCCTGAGAACTGTCACGTGCGGGCACGTTCGGAACATCGTCTGCCGCGCAGGGGACAATGAAAAATGAGATTAGTAGGGGCACACACCGTCGTATGCTTCCAAGGGTCGCGCCATGGCGTGCCCCTTGGAAAGGTCGAATCCATCGAAGGCGACGATCAACGATCATGAATCAAAAGATACTATTTCCGCGCAGGCGCGTAGCGGGTGGATCCGTACATTCCCATGTCCGCGCGCGTGCCGTCCGTGTTTTTGAACTCGGCTACCGGAGTTCCCGCATGGATGCAGGGCGAATATCGTGACAGGGAGTATTGCAGGTAGCGCGTGCTGCGCTTCTTTGCAGCCTGGGAATCCTTGAGCGACTCTTCCAGGACCTTTGCAAGGGTTGTGTCCTTGATCCTGGACTTGTCCGTGGGTAAAGAAACGTCATGCTCGACAGCCATTGAATCCGTTTCTGATCCTGCGAAAACAGGATTCTTGTAAATGTTATCCTTATAGTCCGTTGAATCCTTGTGCTCGTTCTTCTTCTTCATGACGCCCAGATCAGGATCGCAGTCCAGCAAATTGCCGTCGCGGTTGCCGAACACGCAATTGTACTCAAACGTGATTTTTGACGCGCCATCGCACCACATGCCGTTGTTATTGTTGAATGCGATGATGTTGTTTTCGAACGTTGGGTTTGCGGCGCTGATCCTGACGCCGGTGGCGAAGTTGTACGCGATGACGCAATTATACACGCGAACGTCCCCGTGCGGATTGCACACCACGCCCACATTGTTGAAATCGATACGGCAATGATGCACGACCGGAGAACAGCCCAGCGCGCTGACCGCGTTGTACGCGCCGCTGATGTCCGCATACGCGAGCTCGGCGGAATTATCGGGCGTTTTTTTGAACACGATTCCGTACCACGTGGGGCCCTGGCGGTCACCCGACTGGGGCATGAACGATATCCGTTTGTCATGCCTTCCCACGCAGTCTAACCCGCCTTCCACGGTGATGGCGATGGTTGCCGAATCGAGCGCGTCGAGCTGGGGCACGGTTTTGTCGCGGAACGCAGCCTTACCGATAAGAACGACCGTTCCAGGCCCTATTGACAGGTGCGCACGGCCGGTGACCAGGACATCCTGCGTCAGGATATAGGGGCCGTCTTCCGCGGTCCATCGAACGTCTTTGTTGATGACGCCCCCGACCAGGGTCTCGGCTCCGCAGGCCATCGCCATTGCCAGACACACCAGGAGTGCAACGAACTTCGTTTTGTGCCGCGTGAGGGCTTGGTTGATCATAGGGAAGGCACCATGTCCTTGTAGGTACAGTAAATGAGCGCTTTCTTGTATGCCGCGGGGTCCAGGACGAATTGATAGCCTGCCAGGGGCGCGTCGTCGCCCCCCTTCGGGGACGCCGATGCGTTGCCCTCCTTCGAGGGCGACGTTGCTTTTGTGAATGTGCACAATTCCAAATCCCGCATCTCTGCCGCACACTCGAGCGTGGACGCCCCGGCATTGCATTTCGCGCATGCAGCGGCCACGTCGGGTCCCACGATTTCCACTCCCTTGTCCGACGCTGCGTTCGAACCCGCGACGGTTTCGGAAAGGGCCATGATCACATTGGCCGTGGCTACCGACATCGTGCCCAGCTTGTCGAACGACTTTTTGAACGACAGCCGCAGGTAATCGCAGCACCCGTCAAGCTTTGCCTGGTCGCACAGCACGATACGGCCGTCCGGCAGGTCGATGACGCCTTTTTTCTGGAGCGCGGCGAGGACCTGCATCACGCACTGGTTGTTGACCGACATGAGTTGCACAAGCCGGGTTGCTGTCTGCGAAACGTCAAGCGCCTTGCGAGCGTCGCCGTCCGGGACCGCGCCGTAACGCAGGAATTGATACTGCAGCGCGATCACGACATGATGACAAAGGCCCCTCGACTGTATCGCTTCCAGCCTTGTATTCGCCTTCCTGATTTTCTCGCTTGTCGTTTTGATCATGGACAGGAACCAGGGCGGCACGCCGGCGATGCGCTTGTGGAACGTGTCGGCGTCGATGATGATCACCGTGGTATCTTCGCCGGCGACCGCAGAGGCGCTCCGCGGTTTGCCGTCGATGAGCGCCATTTCGCCCAGCACTGCGCCTTTGGAAAGTCGCGCAAGATCCACGTCCCGGCTGCCGATTTTCCGATATACCCGTATCGAGCCGGACTGTATGATATAGAGCTCCCGTGAATGGTCGTTCTCATGGAAAAGGTGGGTGCCGCTCTTGTACGTCTTTGTAAAAGCTTGCATAAGGTTTTCGATACGTCGGAAACTATATTTTTTGGCAGGAAACCTATGAATCTTCCTTATTGTACGTTTCACGGTATTCGATGTCAAGTGCTGACTTGTTTGGCTGCAGCGATCCTGCTGGTTTTGTGCGTCGGCTGTTCTCGCACGGGATCCTTTGACCTGACGCTCGATTTTTCCAAAGTGGCCGCGGTCCGTTACAGCCTTGACGCAACGGTGCACGGCTCCATAACCGCCGAAGGCGCCACCCGCCCCTTTGAAAGCGGGGCCCGCTGCACGCTTCTGTGCGCGGCCGGCCCCGCCGGTGCGCGGAACAAGGGCCTGCTTCAGTGCACGGTGCCCTCTGCCCGGTTTTCCTCAACCATCCTGGACAGCGCGGAGCTCGAAAACCTCGGCGTGCAGTCACGCGAGGTCAAATTGACTTTCGATACGCGCGACGCGCGCATTGCCGTCGACGACACCGCGTCGCTTCCCCTGATCAGGATCGGCGAATGGGACGTTTTCAAGGATTTGGCCGCCACCATCCCGGCATTGCCGAAAATCCGCGTGGCGCCGGGCGCCACCTGGGACCGGGAACGCGCGATACCGCTTGACATCAGGCAAGGTGTTGCCGTGGGCCACCTTGCGCAATCCTTTCGCCTGGACAGCGTTTCGCAAGGGATAAAAGGCGCGCAAGGCGCGCGAATCGCGATGGTGAGCTGGAACTTCACCTACCGGATAGAGATTCGCGACCGCGACACCAGCGCGTCGCTGTCTCGCATGCCGTCAAGCGGCAAGGGCACGGGCATCGCGCGAATCGATGTGGACCGCAGGACGCTTGAAAGCGCGTCCATGAGATTCTCTGTTGCCGCGCCGCAGGCCGGGGCGTACAGGATTTCCTGGGACGAGGACATTGCGCTGAAACTCGCCCCCTAACCCCTTACGGAAAATCTTGCTCCATGAGACATTGCCTCATTCTGCTATTCATCGTTGCCCTTGCGTCATGCGCCTGGCCCAAGGACCGGACCATGGTTATTGACCGGGACACGGTGCTTTTTGCCACTTTCGAGGTGCCGGAAAGCCTTACCTGCACGATCAAGGCAGGCACCACGATCAAATTCGGGTGCTATGGCAAATTTGTCATCCGGGGACTGTGCATCGCGCAGGGAACGGCGCGCGACCCGATCACCTTCACCTGCGCGGGCAGGCCGCACGGCGCGACGAGCCCGCCGTGCTGGTACGGCGTGGTGGTCATGGGACGATCGGCGCACGCGGATTTCCGCAACTGCCGATTCGAAGGAATGTACCGCGCCCTGATCTGGGAATCCTCACCGCTTTTTGACTCATGCGAATTCGCGGGAAACCATTGCGCGCTATACTGCACCAAGAAAGCATCGCCGCTTGTCAAGAATTGCAGGTTTTACCGCAACGTGTACGCTATCACGGCGGACTATGCCACCCCGCTTCTGAAGAACAACCTCATCACCGGCAACACCATCGGCGTGTACCTGCAGGCCGGATCCTCGCCCCTGGCAGGCCCCAACACGATCTTCGGCAACGAAACGAACATCCGCGCCGAAACCGCCCTGGCTGGCGACACGACCGCGCTTTCAGTGAAATACCTGTGGGAACTCATGAACCAGCTGTATTGATACGGAGCGGGACTTGGACGGGAGCGACATGAGAAAAAGCGCTTTGATGAGTATGGCTATTATCTGTCTGCTGGCCGGGTTTGCGTCCGCCCAGATAAGGTGGGTCGAACATAATCTTTCCGATGTCGAAGTCTGGGACCTGAACGGAATCGTGTTCAACACCAATCTGTATGTCCTGGCGGGATACAGTGGCTACCAGAACTTTGCCGCCATTCTCACCTCGTCCAACGGCACGTCATGGAATTCCAGGACCATACCAACCTCGACGCTCAGACTGCAGGGCGTCACCTTTGGAAACGGCCTGTACGTTGCCGTCGGGTCCACGTTTACGGCCGGCGCCGCGGTTCTCACTTCCCCGGACGGCGCCACCTGGACAAACCGGACATCCAACACGCAGTCGACGCTCAACGGCATTGCATGGAGCGGCAGCGCGTTTGTTGCAGTCGGCGACGGCGGTGCGATTATGACTTCCACAAACGGCTCGTCATGGGGAGCGCAGACGTCGCCGGTGACCTCTACTTTACGGGCGGTAATCTGGGCCAAAAGCGGTTTCATCGCGGTCGGCGACGACGGCGCAGTCCTGACATCGGCCAACGGAACGTCATGGACAAAGCAGACTACCTCCGTCGCCGCTTCTCTGAAAAGCGTTGCCTGGGGCGGCGGCCAGTATTGTGCAGTGGGGGACAACAGCAGCGACGGCAGCGGGATGGTGATCACCTCACCCACCGGCGTCACCTGGACAAGGCAGACATCCAACACCGCCTCGACGCTTTCGGGCGTGACCTTTGCAAACAGCGTATTTGTCGCGGTCGGCGACGCATTCAACAACCAGGCTTATTTGTATCACGCAACCATCATCCGCTCCGAGGACGGGAAGCAATGGGCCAATGATTCATCCGGAACCATATCCGGTCTCTACTGCATCACCGCGGGCGGCATTCAGTTCGTGGCCGGGGGCTTAAACAGCATCGCTCTTACCTCTCCGTTTGCAACGATCGGCGTGAAGCCCGATTCGCGCGCTTCGCGCGAGGCGGGCGCATCGCACAACGCGGTCGTACTCGGTGGCAATGGCCGCTCTTCGTTTTCTGCTCCCGCCGGTGCGCTCTGCATCCTTTACGACATGCATGGACGACGCGTGTTCGAATGCAGGACCGCCCCCCACGCGGCCACGGTAACGCCGCCGCGGACGCTTCCGCAGGGACGCTACCTTGCGTCGTTCACCGCAGAGGGCGTCACACTTGACAGACAGGTATTGATCGCCGGACGGCCCTGACAGCGGTCGGTAGCAAGGCCGCGCAGGAAGCGGCCTGTGCGTCGGGCAATGCTCCGGGCGCGGCCGTATGCTATTTTTAGCTCATGGGACTTTCCGCAGGAATCGTGGGGCTGCCCAACGTGGGCAAGTCCACGCTGTTCAACGCATTGACAAGCGCTCATGTGGCGGTGGAGAACTACCCGTTCACCACCATCGACCCGGCCAACGGCGTGGTGGCGGTGCCCGACGTCAGGCTCTCGCGCCTGTCACAGCTGTCGCCCGCGACGAAGGTCGTACCGGCGTTTCTGGAACTCGTCGACATCGCGGGTTTGGTCAAGGGGGCGTCCAAGGGCGAGGGTTTGGGCAACCAGTTCTTGGGCCACATCAAAAACGTCGACGCGATCGTGCACGTGGTGCGCTGCTTTACCGACGACAATGTGATCCACGTCGAGGGAAGCGTTGACGCCCTGCGCGACATCGGCTTGGTGTCCACCGAACTTCTTTTGGCGGATCTTTCCACCGTGGAACGCGCCATCGAGCGGATCGCCAAGGCCGCCAAGTCCGCTGTCAAGGACGCGCTCGAACAACTCCCTGTTTTCGAAAAAGCGCTCGACAGCCTTTCCAAAGGCGTACCGGTGAGAAAGGTCGAACTCGATTCCGACCAGCGCCGCGTGCTCGCGCCGCTCAATTTACTGACGCAAAAGCCCGTGCTCTATGTCGCCAACGTCGACGAGCAGACGGTGTCCGCAGACAACACGGCGGTCGCCGCGGTCCGGACGGTGGCAACGGCGGAAGGCTCGGACGTGGTGCGCATCTGCGGAAAAATCGAATCCGAAATCGCCGAATTGCCCGAGGACCAGCGGCCCGAGTTCCTCGCAGGCATAGGGCTGTCCGAATCCGGACTGTCGCTCCTGGCAAAGGCGATTTACAAGGTGCTCGGGCTCCAGACTTTTTTCACCGCATCGGCCAAGGAAAACCGGGCGTGGACCATCCCCTCGGGAACCATGGCGCAGAAGGCCGCGGGTTTCATCCACACGGATTTTGAAAAAGGGTTTATCAAGGCCGATGTTTTCACGCTTCCCGACCTTGAGCAGTACAAGTCCGAACCGGCGATGCGGGCCGCGGGAAAAATCCGGGCAGAAGGCAAGGATTATCCGGTCCGGGACGGAGACATCATCTTTTTCAAATTCAATGTGTAAAGAGTTGAGAAGTCGAGAAGTTTAGGAGTTGAGAGGTTGAAGGCAATCCAAAAACAGGCCCTGCAGGAATTCTATCGCTGGACAATGTGGAATGTCCTTTCAAAGGCATTCATACGGTTCTGGCTCAAGCCGAAGTACAATTTCTTCCGGTCCTCGGGCTCAGAGGCGCTGCCCAAGCCCCCTTTTGTCATCGTCTCCAATCACGGAACTTTTTTCGACCCCTGGATCATCGGGTATTTCAGCAGGTATCCTTTTGCCATCATGTGCAACGACGACGCGTTCCGGGGAAGCCCGATCACTCGATGGTATTTGAACAGCATCGGCGCATTTCCGAAGAAAAAGGGAGCGTCGGATTTCAAGGCCATGAAGAAGACCATGTCTTCTCTTGCCGCAGGACGCCCGGTATGCATTTTTCCCGAGGGCCAGACAAGCTGGGACGGCGAAACGCAACTGTTGTACAAGGGCATCGAGAAGATCATCCGCCACGGCCGCGTACCGCTGGTCATGGTCAGGATGTCCGGCAATTTTCTCACCAAGCCGTGGTGGGCTGATCGCATCCGTAAAGGCAGGATCGAATGCCTGTTCAAGGTGCTGTCGCCGGACCACATCCAGTCCATTTCGGAAAACGACCTGTTCCTCACGATGAAGGCCTTCATTGCCCACAACGACATAAAGTCGCACGCGGCAGCCGGGGTATTCTTCGGCAAAGGAAATGCCGAAGGTCTCCAGCGGTTTGTGTGGATATGCATGAACTGTGAAAGCGAGGACACGCTTGTCATGAAAGGCGATACCGTGCGGTGCAGGTCGTGCTCGGCGTCGTGGAGCATGAATGCCCTGTGCAGGCTCTCGCCGCTCAAAGGCGGGATACGGTCTTTCTCGGACCTGCATGACTGGGCCCAGTGGCATAAAATCAAGGTTCGCTCGCGCATCAAGGCGGCCTCGCCGCTGGACGTGCTCGCCACCGGCAGCGGCATCCAGATGCAATCATCGATTTCCGGGGCGCCCTTTACGGACCAGGGCCACGGCGCGCTCATCCTTGCGAAAGAGAATCTGACGTTCACTACTGCGAAAGACCGCCAGTGCCGGGTCTTTTCGGTCGCCGAAATCGAGGACTGCGTGGTCCAGCGTGCCGACGTGTTCGAAATCAGGCATGGCCCCACCTATCACCGGTTCGTCCTTCGCGGACACAGCCCCATGAAATGGCTGTATTATTGCCGGTACCTGCGGGGATACAACCGGTATGAAAAAAGGGGATATTTGTGAGGGAACGCAATTACGCAACATCCCGCTCTTGAAGCTGCAAAAACGCCACTGCCTGCCCGGACATTACACACTGTTCCCAACCGATCATGATTGGTAAACACCCCGGAAGGCTGCTTCGACAACTCATTGAATTACAACATCGACTGCCCCAAAACTTTCCTTGCTTTTTACGCTGAAAGCGACTTAATTGATAGTGCGGCATGTTAGTTGCGCAATAATCCTACGATCGATTAGCCGGAAATTCTGGATACGGATACTTCATGAAAATCATCCTTATACTTCCCCGTGCAGGAATTTACCGGTTTGGAACAGGTGCATTCAGCCGTTTCATACGCTATTCGCCAATGACACTTCCGGTACTTGCCGGTTTGGTTCCGCAGAATCTTGACGCGGAAATCGAGGTTTACGATGAAGGTGTGGAGCGCATTTTCCCCCAAAGGCTTAAGGCGGATATAGTCGGCATTACCGGAATAACCGGCGCATCACGCCGAGCATATGCGTACGCAGACTATTTTCGAAAAAAAGGCATGTATGTTGTCATCGGCGGCGTTCACGCAACATTGATGACTGAAGAAGCCGCTTGTCATGCGGATACGGTGATCACCGGTCAGGCCTTTGAAACCTGGCCGCAGTTTTTACGGGATTATTCGCTGGGCCGGCCACAAAAGCGCTATTCCCCTCCGCCAAATACCGACTTCTCCCATTTCAAGGCGCCGGTACGCGACTATATGAAACGCAAAGCGTTCGTAACAATCAACAGTACGCAAGCCGTGTTCGGATGTCCCAACGGATGCGAGTTCTGTGTTACTCCGGTCGTTTGTAAGCGCTATGAGATGCGCCCCATCAAACAGGTTGTCGATGAAATCAGCCGCATGCATGGCAGGTACCTTACCTTCGTTGATCCAAGCCCCATTGAAAATGTCGAATACGCCACCGCACTCTATACGGCGATGATTCCGTTACGCAAACGATGGACCGGTTTGGCAACAACGCGGCTTGTCAAACACCGGGAGTTGATGGATGCGATGGAAAAAAGCGGTTGCCGCGGACTCCTGATCGGTTTCGAATCTCTCGCGCAGCGAACCAACGACAGGATCAATAAAAAGTTCAATACCGTGGCCGATTACTATCGCCTTGTTAAGGAACTGCACAACAGGGGAATTGCAATCATGGGCTGCTTTGTTCACGGGCTCGATGGCGATACGACAGAATGTTTCGATACAACGCTCGAATTCGTCATAAAAACAAAAATCGACCTGCCCCGGTTTACGGTATGTACGCCGTTTCCGGGAACGCCCTATTTTGCCCGCCTTAAAAGCGACGGTAGAATACTTACGGAAAACTGGGCTCTGTACGATGCGCAGCATGTGGTGTTTCGTCCTTCCAACATGACCGTAGAGGAACTGATTGCAGGCCATCATCGTATCTGGAAGCTGGCATACCAGGCAAGGCATATGATCACCAGACTGGTTGCGAACCGCTGTTTTCTACGCTACGCGGTTCCGGCAAACCTCGGATACAAGCTGTATGCAAACAACCTCCGGCGGTTTGGTCCGGACGTCATGGATGGCGATCATGCGGACGGAATTCCGCAAATGCAGCTCGTGAACAGCTCCGTTCCCGAGGAAGGTAATTGACAGGATGCGTATTGCATTCATCGTCCCAAAGATGGCGAATTATCGTCCCGCCGGAGCCCTGGAACCGCTTGTGTTCGGCCTGCTTTCGCGTCTCACCCCGCCCGGCCACACCATTCGGCTCTTCGATGAAAATGTCGAAGATATCGACTGGTCGTTTCAGGCGGACATCGTCGCGTTTACCGTTCATTCGTTCAGCGCGCTCCGGGCCTACCGCCTTGCGAAGCGTTACCGGGAAACGGGCGCTTTCGTGGTCATGGGCGGGATTCATCCCTCGCTATTGCCCGAAGAAGCCGCGCAACATGCCGACTGCGTGGTGGTGGGCGACTGCGAGGACACCTGGGCGCGCGTCATTGACGATATTGTCAGCGCCAGGCCGGACAAAATCTACCATTCTAGCCTGGATGCCGCTCTAGGCGGCGTTACCGCAGACCGATCGATTTACAACGGAAAACGATACGGAAAAATAGCGCCGGTCTTTTTCGGCCGGGGATGCGCTTTTTCCTGTGATTTCTGTTGCGTGCATTCGGTCTACAAGAAGCAGGTGCGGCGCCGCCCGGTCGATGAAGTGCTTGCTGAAATAGAAGCTTTCCGGCGTCGGCGCGTGCTTTTCTTTACGGACGACAACCTGAGCATGTATGGCTCCTCCACGCGCGAACTCCTTGAAGGGCTTGTCCGTCTCCGTGTTTCCTGGTTCGGGCAGATGAGCATCGACAAAGCAAATGATGAGGACATGCTTTCCCTGCTCAGACGCAGCGGATGCATCGCGCTCCTTGTGGGGTTCGAAAGCCTGTCTCCCGAAAACCTGCGCAGCATGGGAAAAAGTCAGAACCTGAGGGACGATTACGAAACCGCGGTCAAAAGGATGCAGCGCAATGGAATCATGGTGGCCGGATCCTTCATGTTCGGCAGCGACAACGACACCTCGGGCAGTGTCGGGCATGTTCTCTCTTTTGCCGAGAACACCGGTCTGGCGCTTGCCCATTTCAATCCTGTTCACCCCTTGCCGGGAACGCAGTTCTTCTCGCGACTGGCATCCGAAGGCCGATTGACAGATAAGCAATGGTGGCTTTCCCCGTCGTACCGGTACGGCTGCCTGCCGTTTGTGCCGAAATCGGCGAGCGCCGGCGAACTGCAAAACGATTGCTTCGCGGCCCGGAGAAGATTCAATACCATGCGGTCTATCCTCCGGCGAGCGTTCGGAGCCAGGGTGAATTGGTTTCCGCCCGTTCATTTAGCCATTTTTCTATGGGCGAATCTGTTCTCCCGCAGGGAAATTTATGCAAAGCAGGAGATGCCGCTGGGATGAACATCGTAACCAGAACTGCGCACGCATTGATCCGTTCGACTGCGCGGCACGACGCGCTATTCTTTGCACGGCACCGTCACCGGGCCCGCGCGGTGCAGGAAAGAATCCTTTTGAGAATTCTGCATAGCAACCGGTCCTGCTCGTTCGGGGTCGAACACGGATTCGACAGGATATCTTCCCTTGCGACATTCCGTGAAAAGGTGCCGATCCGCACCTGGGAAGAATTTTCACCGCTTGTGGGTGAAGCGATGCACAGCGGCAGTCCTGTGCTCACCTCCCGCCCCATTCCCCTTTTCCAGCCGACGAGCGGGACCTCGCAATCTGTAAAGTTTATTCCGTCTACCCCGGAGCTCAAACGCGAATTTTCGGTTGCGGTCAACGTTTGGCTTTCCGATTTGTATAGCCGATTTCCGGCAATTGCCCGCGGAAGACAGTACTGGTCGATTTCACCGCCTGCCGCGCAGAAAGCTTCGGCCCAATGCCCGGGCGGTCGAATAGGGTTTGATGACGATGTGGAATACCTGGGATGGAGCGGCTTTCTGGTGCGTGCGGCCATGGCGGTTCCTTCATCGGTCATCAAGGCGCCCACGGTAAACCGGTTTATGCAGGATACCGCAGCCCGGTTGCTGCTCGCAGAAGACCTTTCACTGATATCGGTCTGGAACCCCACGTTCCTGATTGTTATCCTGAGCATGCTGGAAACACATACGGAAGACGTTTTGCGCCGCGTGTCTGAGTACGCATCCGGTCGCGGAAATTTTTCCAGGATCATGCCGCCAGATATCCGGCGAGCAAAGACGGTTGAAAAGGTTCTTGGCAGGCATGGAATCCTGTCGGCAGACGCCACGGCCGCCCTCTGGCCCGGCCTCGCGGTACTATCCTGCTGGGCCGATGGCGCAAGCGCCGAACCTGCACAACGGATCAGGTTTCTGTTCCCCCATGCCGCTCTGCAGCCAAAAGGACTCTGCGCCACCGAGGGAATGATTTCAATTCCGTTTTCGGAAAAAGGCGGCGCGACCGTCGCCTATACGTCCCATTTTCTTGAGTTTCTCCCCAGTTGCGGCGGTTCGGCCTGCACCCTTGACGAACTTGATGCGGGCGGCTCGTATCGTGTTGTTCTGACGACCGGAGGAGGACTGTATCGCTATGCCCTGGGCGATATCGTCCGCGTGTGCGGCATGGAAAACGGCCTTCCCGTTCTCGTGTTTACAGGAAGAGACAGCGTGTGCGACCTGACCGGTGAAAAACTTCATGACAACGAGGTCGCGACCGCAACGACCGAGGCTCTTGACGAAACAGGAATAGTCGCGGGCTTTCGCCTGCTCGCGCCCGAAAAGGACGGCGACAGATTTCACTATACGCTTTTTGCGGAAATCACGGACGATCCGGAAAGGCAGTCCGTGCTCGCCGAAGACCTGGATCGACGATTGCGACGTAATTTTCATTATGACTATGCCAGAAACCTCGGCCAACTTACTTCCTGCCGCGTTGCACGGGTTGATGCAAGCGCATTCAGTACCTACTTTGAACGACGTCTGGCAGGCGGGATGAAAGCGGGCGACATTAAAACCGTTGCCCTGGACAGTCGTGCCGATTGGCGCGAATGGCTTTTGGCAAAACCCGCCAATGCAGGGAGAGTTCCATGCGCGTCATGATTATACGCCCCCGCATCGGAATTCATATCGACAACGACCGGTTCGATCGGGTGAGCATGGAGCCGTTGACCGTTTCCGTGCTGGCAGCGCTCACGCCGCCGGGAATACATGTTGGATTTCAGGATGACCGGATGGAAGACCTTGATTACGACCGCCCGGCCGATCTCGTCGCAATCACCGTGGAAACGTTTACCGCCCGCAGAGCCTATGAGATTGCCCGGCAGTACCGCGCGCGCGGGGTTCCGGTTGTCATGGGAGGCGTGCATGCGACCCTTGCTCCGCAGGAGGTCGGCCTGCATGCCGATGCGGTATGCCGCGGAGACGCGGAGTCGGTCTGGGCTACGATACTTTCCGACGCCCGACACGCACGCCTCAGGCCGCTGTACGACGCCACCGGCGCGAACATTGTGCCGCAGCCGGTTGAACCCCGCATGGAAATCTACGGGAAAAGGAGATATCTGCCTCTGTCGCTTGCCCAGTTCTCCCGGGGATGTCCGCGACGCTGCACCTTCTGCGCTGCGAGCGCAGCGTTTTCCAGCCGGCACCTGTGCCGGGATCCCCGCGCAGTGGTTGACGAATTGCGAACTAGAAACGACCCCAGGATAGTCTTTTTCGTGGACGACAATCTTACGGCGGATGCGGCGGCCGTCAAGCAAATGTTGCGGATGCTTGCGACCCTGCGGCTTCACTGGGTGTGCCAGCTCGGCGTGGATGCGGCCGACGACGACGAACTGTTGAAACTTCTTTCGGCCGCCGGATGCATCGGGTTCGTGGTGGGCTTTGAGTCCATCGAGCGGAATAATCTATTGTCAATGAACAAACCTCAGAACTTCGCCGGATTCAAACAGTACGGCCCGCAGCTTGACAAATTGAGGGATTTCGGGTTCAGTATTTGGGCCGCATTCACCTTAGGGCATGATTTCGATTCGTCCTCATCGCTGGACGACCTGGCCGCCTTTGCCCTGAAACACCGGTTTGCGTTTGCCGCATTCAATACGCTCACGCCTTACCCCGGCACATCCCTTTACAAACGGCTTCTTGCCGAGGAACGGCTTTTGTACGACGGAAAATGGTGGTTGCATCCCGGGTACCGCTACAACTTCGCCGCCTTTCGGCCCCGGTACATGAGCGCCGACGCTTTGACAGAACATGCGCATGCAATACGCAAACGGTTCAATTCGCTGCCATCTATCGCACTAAGGTCGATTGCGGCGTTGTCCATCGGAAGCAGTAGAACGGCCCTGGCGCAGATTCTCCGCTATGGTCCGTTTTTCAGGCGTGAAGTCAGACGAAAGCAAGGCATGCATCTTGGATAGCCGGGGAAATTAACAAAGGGAAATGATAGTATCATGAAACTCATTTTCATACTTCCGAGCGTCGGTAGAAAACCAGGCACGCCGTACGCGCGGACCTGGCGGATGGAGCCCTTGACAATTGCGGTGCTGTCGTCCCTTACGCCTTCGCATATAGAACGCGTGTTTTACGATGACCGCATCGAAGACATACCGTACGACGAACCCGCCGATGCCGTTGCCATCAGTGTGGAAACCTATACGGCGCTTCGGGCATACAGGATAGCCGGGAAATTCCGCACACGGGGCGTGAAGGTGATTATGGGAGGTTTTCATCCCACCCTCGCGCCCGAGGAGGCGCAGCTTCATAGCGATGCAATCGTCATCGGAAACGCGGAAACGGTCTGGGCCGGTCTGCTTGACGATCTTGCAAACGGTTCTTTAAAAAAACGGTACAATGGGGCTGACGCGGGTTTTTCCTTAACATTGCCCGACCGATCGATTTACCGGGATAAAAAGTACAGCGCCATTACGCTCATCGAAACCGGCCGCGGCTGTCCGTTTAGCTGCGACTTCTGCTCGATCTCGCCGTTTTTCAGGCGGCGCTATGTGTCCCGGCCGGTCGGTGACGTTGCCCGTGAGCTGCAGAACCTTCGGCCGGGACTCGTATTTTTCATAGACGACAATATCGGCGTCGACCGCAGTCATTTTATTGCTTTACTCAAGGCAATTAAGCCGCTGCGCGTCCGCTGGTGCGGCCAAATAAGTATCCACGTCGCTTTTGATGATGAACTCCTTTCACTTATGAAAAGCAGCGGCTGTATCGGAGTTCTCATCGGTTTTGAGTCGCTGGAAGAGGAAAACCTCCGTCTCATGAACAAAGGCTTCAACGCCAGCGGAGACGCGCTTCCTGCAGCAATCGCGCGTATCCGCAACCATGGCCTTGGCATTTATGCAACGTTTGTTTTCGGGTACGACGGAGATACGGAAGAAACGTTCAACCGAACGTTGCGGTTTGCAATTGATCAGAAATTTTTCCTTTCGGCATTCAATCATCTGGTGCCCTTTCCCGGCACGCCGTTATTCGAGCGGCTGCAGAATGAAAAACGGCTTCGGAACAAGGTATGGTGGCTCTCGGAAGGATACCGGTTCGGTGACGTGGTGTTCGACCCGCGGCATATGAGCGCACCCGAAGTCGCCGCCCGCTGCCTTGGGAATCGTCACCGCTTTTTCAGCATAGGGTCGATCATGTCAAGGGCCTTTGATTTCAAGGCAAATTGCCGTACCGCCGGATGGGCAATCCTGTTTTTCCTCATCAACGGCATTTCGGGGCTTGATATCTCACGCCGCCAGGGCATCTGTCTCGGGGAGGGACCGTGATCCGCATCCGCTGCGCCGATGCCGCCGATTCTTTTGACCTCTGCCGCCTGGTCCGTGAAGTGCCGCTGCCTGGCGGCATTTCGCTGGCGTATGCACGAGATCCTGATTTTTTCGCCGCACTGCCTGCAGAGGGAAGGTTGAACCAGGTTGTTGTCGCAGTTGACAATGAAGGCATTTCCACAATGGCAATGCGCAGTATCAGGCCGGTATTCGTCAACGGAACGGCAACCGACCTGGGCTATCTGCACGGACTGCGTTCCCGCCAGGGTCGCAGCCGTTTCGGCCGCGGGTTCCTGTTTGTCCGTTCGCTGCACGAGCAGGACCGACTGGTCCCGGCATACCTGATGACGGTGGTTGCCGGTAACCGCGCAACGCGCACGATGTTCGAAAAGAAGCGGTCAGTCTTCCCGCGCTTCGAGCCCTTTGGAACACTGGTCACGCATGCCCTTCTAGTGGCCCAACAAAACACGCGACGCGGGCCGGCACCAGAGGCGGTCACGACCGGAAGCACAGATCTTTTTCCGGAAATGCTGCGCTTCCTCAACCGCCGGTTCGCGCTGAAGCAGTTTGCGCCAGTACTTGACGAAGCATACTTTTCCACTATGTCGGCGCTCGGTCTAAGGCCCGATTCCTTTCTGGTGAAAATGGACGGCAACAGGATCGCGGGCGTGCTTGCGCTCTGGGACCAGTCGGCTTTCAAGCAATGCATTATAAGCGGGTATCATGGCCGCTTTGGATTCCTGCGGCCATTTGTGAACGCATACTTACGCCTGAACGGATTTCACCCGTTGCCTGCCGACGGAAAACAAGTAGGTATCGTATACGGATGTTTTGTCGCGATAGAAGAAGATGATCCGTCAGTCCTTGACATCCTGCTTGACGAAGCCCTCAGGCGACTGTCCGGCACAGGTGCGCAGTTTCTTATCGTGGGCCTGCATGAACGTGATCCGCTGCGAAAGGCGCTTAGAAACCGTCATTGCATCCGGTATCGCAGTACGGTGTATCTTGGCGCATGGGAAGACGGCGCCACATTCTGCCGAAACGTGTCCCGTACGCAAATACCATATCTCGAGGCATGCGTGCTATGAACACCATCATTCGCGAGGTAGTGTCATTGTCCGAGTCAGCGATTAAGGAGATGTATGCGCTGCATTCCCGGCACTTCGACAATGACGATTTCAGCCGCTTTTCGGCTGATCTTTCCGAAAAACAGTGGGTCGTCATTGTCGAATCCGAAGGCCACGCGATCACTGGTTTCTCGACCGTGCAGGAATTGGTTCTTGAGTCGTCCGGCACGTCCGCGGCCTTCATGTTCAGCGGCGACACCATTGTGGACCCGTCGGCATGGGGAGCCAACGCGCTGGTCCCTGGTTTGGCCCTGTTTATCCGAAGGTTCATTGACCGCCACCCGGACGTACCCTGTTATTGGTTTCTAATATGTAAAGGTTTCCGGACGTACCGGTGCCTGCCGCTTTTCTTCAAGCGGTTCGTTCCCTGCTGCGACCGGCGAACGCACCCGGACGAATCACGCATACTCGACCTGGTGGCCCGGCACAAATTCGGTCCCCGGTACAATGGCGAAACAGGAATCATTTCGCATGAGCAGCCGCGCGATTTTCTCAACAACGCATTGCGTCAAGTCTCCGGGGACCGTGCGGGCAACGCTCATGTACGCTTTTTCCTCGAGCGAAACCCCGAGTGGGTCCGCGGCGATGAGCTTGCATGCCTTGCCGAACTATCCGACGGAAACCTGCGGCCGGGCGCCCTGCGGGTGATTGAAGCGGGAAGGCGGTGCGTCCGGTGAAGATCATGCTCATCAACGCCAGTGCGCTTTGCCTGGAAGACCGTCCGTGGCATGAGGCACGGCGCAGGCATGCGTATGCGCCAACCACGCTGACCACGCTGGCCGCCCTAGTTCCTCCCGAACTCGCCGCAGAGGTTTTCCTGGTCGACGAAACCGTTGACCGGGTTCCGGACGGGTTCAACGATGCGGACCTCGTGGGAATCAGCGCCATGACCTGCGACGTCGTCCGCGCCTATGAACTTGCGGATTCGGCACGGAAACAGGGAATCACCGTTGCGCTCGGAGGATATCATGTTTCCTTTAAGGCGAGCGAAGCTGCCCGCCATGCGGATTCGGTGGTCATTGGATTTGCCGAAGAATCGTGGCCCAGGTTGCTTCGGGACTTTGCAGCGGGCTGCTTACAGCCGCGCTATGAATTTCCCTGGGAAGACCGCTTTGCAAATGCGCTTCCTGCACCGAGAAGAGACCTGCTCAACCGGAAGCGATATCTTATTTCCGGCACTCTGGAAAGCTCCCGGGGCTGTCCCAATGCCTGCCGTTTCTGCGTCATCCCTTCTATGCACCACCGGTCCTGCAGCACTCGCACACCGGATTCTTTACGGAACGATCTTGACAACATCGGAGGACAACGGTTTGCGTTCCTCGACTCCAACCCGTTTGAGGACGCGGCACACTGCGAACTACTGTTTTCCCTTCTCGCCTCGTACGGGTGCGAGTGGTATGCCGCGTCATCCCTCCAATGCATAAAGTCCGAAGCATGGGTACGGTCTGCCGCAAGAAGCGGATGCAAAGGGCTTCTGGTGGGCTTTGAATCTCTCAATCAATCATCACTGTGCAGCGAGGGCAAAGGATTCAACAAGGTGGACCAGTATTTCAGAACCATTCGTTTGCTTCATGATAACGGAATTGCGGTGCTCGGGTGCTTTGTGTTCGGCTTTGACCGGGACGACGCATCCGTTTTTGAGCGCACTGTTGAATTTGTCGACAAGAGCGGTATCGACCTGGTGCTGTACTCGATTTACACACCATTTCCGGGGTCGCCGGCGCTCGCTTCCCTTGAGTCAGACCGCAGGATACTGCATCATGACTGGCGTCGCTACGATGGACGGCACGCGGTGTTCGTGCCCAGCCGCATGAGCGCAGATCAGCTCCAGCAGGGGCTTTTTTACGCTTGGTCAAAAACATACGGGATAGGCTCAATTATCCGCAGAATTGCAGGAGTCTCACCATCACCCCTGTTCAGTCTTTTCGGCAATCTGGCATTCCGCTTCTACCGTAAGACGTTTCTTCCCGAGGTAACCGGAGGCGAGCGCTCATGCGCCAAAAAAAATCCGGGCTGAATGGGGCAACAGCAATTGTTACCGGAGGCGGCGGCGGACTGGGGCATCATCTCTGTCTGCACCTCGCCGTCCGGGGAGTTCATGTCGCTGTCACGGACATCGATGCCTGTGCCGCAGCGGAAACGGTTTCACAGATCATTGCCGCCGGTGGAAGCGCCGAGGCGCATGTGTTTGACATTGCAAACAATCATGCGTGTGAGGAATGCGTTCGATCGGTGGCAGTGTCCCAAGGCAGAATAGACCTTCTTTTCGCCAACGCCGGCATGGTTGCTGTTGGAGAATTCGGCGATGTCCCGCTTCAGTCATTCCGCCGGGTTATGGACGTTAATTTCTTCGGCCAGGTACAGATGGCAGATGCGGTTTACCGGGTGATGAAAACGAAAAAGCACGGTCGGATCGTCTTCATCTCCTCGATAGCCGGGCTGGCGTTCCAGCCGCTTTCCGCAAGCTACAGCGCGTCCAAGCATGCGCTGGTCGGCCTTGCCTGCAGCATTTTTCCGGACGCAGCATCAAACAACATCAGCGTCCATGTTGCCTGCCCGGGCTATATCGATGAAACTGACATTTTCGACAGGGCCGAGGGGTTCGGCTATTCTCCTTTGAAAATAAGAGGAATCCTTCTTCAAAGAATCGCCGGATTCGTAAAACCGGAAGCGGCGGCACAAAAAATCATCCGGGAAGTGTTACGGAACAGGCTGCTCATCGTGTTTCCGTTCAACGCGAGGCTGTTCGGCGCGCTGTTCCGGCTCATGCCGGAAACAACGGTTCGCTGCTCCAGGTTCCTCGTACGTTTGGTCTCGTCCGCCAAAAAAACGAACCCGACTCGTTCGTGACAGGACAATTATGACCGTTCCGCAATCTCGAACCTACACCATTTGCACCATTGACAAACACCTTGATTGCGCGACGTGCGGCATTGCGGGCACGGTGGACTGCTCCCGTCACGATCCGACAACCATGGCGCAGTTCTACCGGATGGTCGCGCTGTTCGCGGCACCAGCGGTCATGCTCATGGCTGCCGCCACGGTCGTCACACGAATCTGGTGGCTTGTTCCGGGCTACATGCTCTACTGGATAGTTTATCAGGTGATCGGCGAGCTTTTCATCCGGTGCAGGCATTGTCCATTCTGGGACGAAACAAGCCCCACCCTCGAATGCAGGATAAATTGCCGCGTGCCGCGGCCGCGATGGCGCATACTCGGCCCGCTTGTCCGGTACAGTCCGCGTCCGCTTACATTTTGGGAAAAAGCGGTGATCCAGTTCTTAAGCTTCGGCACGTTCCTCGTTCCCATGGCTGCGGCGGCGGCCATCGCGGCGGTGTACCTGCCGGCGCGGGGTTTGACCGACCCCTGGCTCATCGCCATGGCGGTTTTCGCCGTTTTCCACAGCGCGGGAGCACTTTTTCTGGTAAAGTATCTGTTTGACAAGCTCTGTCCAACCTGTGTCCATTTTTCCTGTCCCAACAACCGCCAGCCTTTCCATGTCATAGAAAGCTACCTTGCCATGAACGGGTATATCCGCGAGGCATGGGAAAAAGACCTTCCCAAATATGCGCGCCGGAAATGACCGGGAGCTATTTTCAAATGTTGTGTATGATTAACAAATGAAATAAGTGGCGTATCCAGAGCATTTTTAGATTGCTTATAACTAACAATACTCACCTTTTCAGGCGGATAGGCCATGAAGAAAAATAGGTTCTTTGAGACCCTACGGGTATGCCGAAGCGTCATCACCGGCTAATCAATTTCAACCTCAGACCCTAGATACGAAAGGTACCGGAATGAAAACCAAATTTCTTTTTGTGATGCTATTGGCTTTGCCGGCGTTGTTGTTTTCGAGCGAAAACGCCGATAAGAAGAGCACTGTCAAAGCAGAACCAAAACTCATTGCTGAAATTGACAGGTTTTACTTAAAACACGAAGCTACTTTTGATGAGTCGGCCAAGACCAGATTCAAAAACAAATACAATCAATTGATTGAATTTAGAAATGTCAAATTCGATCAATTGGATAAAGACTTGAAGGGTAGAACGATAAATATCAAAGACTATAAAGAAGAAAGAATACTTTATTTGCAAAATCAAGAAGAGGAATTAAAGATTGAAGCCGCGCTATTGCAAACGTGCTGCTTGAAACGAAGATGAACGCCCGCGTGGCCTGGGAGGAGCACGATCGTCTGGACGTTTGGCGCCGGCAGACGCCTCCGTCGGCGTTAGTCCATGTCGACGCGGTACATCCAGCCGTGGCGGTCTTCGACCTCGCCGAACTGGATTCCCGTTATCTCATTGTAAAGCCGCTTCAGGGTCGCGCCCGCCTCGTTTTGCTTGCCGTAGGTGTACAGCCGCTCGCCGTGCAGGATGGAATGCACGGGCGTGATGACCACCGCGGTGCCGCATGCCCCGACCTCGGCGAAGTCCGCAAGCTCGCTGACGCGCACCTTGCGTTTTTCAACGCCGAGCCCGAAGTCGGCCGCGATGACCTGCAGGCTCTTATTTGTCACGCTGCCGAGGATTGACCGCGATTCGGGCGTGACGTAGGCCCCGCTCTTTGTAACGGCGAAGAAATTCGACGTGCCGAACTCCTCGATGTACAGGTGCGTCTCCGCGTCCAAGTACAGGCAGATCGGGAACCCGCGTTTCTTGCCGTCAAGGTCCCCCATCATGCCGGCCGCGTAATTGCCGGCAGCCTTGATGTTGCCCACGCCCCGCGGGGCCGCGCGGTCGTAATCTTCCTGGATATAGGCCTTGACAGGGAAGAATCCCTCTTTGTAATACGGTCCCATGGGCGTTGCCAGCATCAGGAAGATGTATTCCTCGGACGCATGCACGCCGATGTGCGGGCTTGACCCGATGAGAAACGGCCGCAGGTACAAACTTGCGCTCGTGCCGTAGGGAGGGACATACGCCTTGTTGAGCAGGACAAGCTTCCTGGCTGCCTTTAGGAACAGCTCCTCGCTGGGCGGTTCCATGACAAGCCGGGTGGCGGATGCGATCATGCGCCGCGCGTTTTCATCGGGCCTAAACATCGCGATCGACCCGTCTTTCCTGCCGAACGCTTTTAAGCCCTCGAACACGGCCTGGCCGTAATGCAAGCACGTTGCCGCGATGTGTATCGATATGTGCGGGTCGGAACAGATCTGTATGTCGCCCCACTCTCCGTTCGTGTAATCGCACCGCACGTAATACTCGGTCTGCATGTACTGAAACCCGAGATTCTTCCAATCGATGTTCTTCGCCATACCGTTTCCTTCCCTGCCATGCGTACGGGCACGCCATGGCGTGCCCGTACATCATCTGTATGATCAAACCTGTTTCTTCGTCCCGTGCCGCGAGGCGCGCTCGGTCTCGTCCTTCATCAACTTGTACTTGAGGCTGTCGATGAGCGCCAGCCACGATGCCTCGATGAGGTTCGTGGAAACGCCGACCGTTCCCCACCGGTCCCTGCCGTCCGAGGATTCGATGAGCACGCGGACCTTGGCCGCGGTCCCTTCCCTTCCGTCAAGAACACGGACCTTGAAATCCTCGAGCTTGACTTCGCGGAGGTTGGGATAGAATTTGACCAGGGCCTTGCGCATGGCGTTGTCCAGCGCGTTGACCGGTCCGTCTCCCTCTGCCGCGGTGTGCTCCAGCTCCCCGTCTTTCATGACCTTGATGGTGGCCTCGGAAAAGAGTTCGCCGTTTTCGCGCTTTTCCTCGATCACCCGGAAGCCCTTGAAATCGAACGTCTCGGTAAAACTGCCGAGCATCTCATGGGCCAGAAGCTCGAAGGACGCGTCGGCAGCCTCGAACTGGTACCCGTCGTTTTCGAGCGTCTTGATCTTCATGAGCAGCTTCTTCACCAGAGGATCCTGCTTGTCCAGACCGGGCCTGATCACGGACAGCTTTTCCAATATCGTGCTCGAACCCGCCTGTCCCGACACCACGAACTGGCGTTTGTTGCCGACCAGCGCGGGCTTGACATGCTCGAACGACTCGCTCACCTTACGCACGCCGTCCGCGTGCGCGCCCGCCTTGTGCGTGAACGCGCATTCGCCGACATAAGGCTGGCGGATGTTCGGCGCGACGTTGGCAACTTCGGACACGAATATGGACACCTCGGTCATCTGCCGCAGCGCTTCGTCCGAAAGCAGCCTGAACCCCTGTTTGATCTGCAGGTCGGGTATGATGGTGCAGAGGTTCGCATTACCGCACCTCTCGCCGATACCGTTGACCGTGCCCTGAACGTGCACCGCGCCTTGACTTATCGCAAGAAGGCTGTTGGCGTCGGCGCACCCGGTGTCGTTGTGCGTGTGAATGCCCAGCGGGCACGATACCGCGGCCGAAACCTCGCACCAGATCCTGAGGAATTCGTCGGGCAGCATGCCGCCGTTCGTGTCGCACAGGACGATGCAGTCCGCGCCCGCGGTCTGCGCCGCGGCGAGCGTTTGGAGCGCGTATCCGGGATTGTGCTTGTAGCCGTCGAAAAAGTGTTCCGCGTCGTAGAAGACCTCGTCCATGTGCTTTTTCAGGCACGACACGGTGTCTCCGATTATGTCAAGATTCTGCTGCAGGGAGAACCGCAGCACCTTTTCCACATGCAGGTCCCAGGTCTTGCCGAATATGGTCGCCACGGGCGCCCCTGACTTAATCAGCATGGTCAGGAACTGGTCCTCGCCGCAGGTTGTATGCGGACGCTTGGTGGAACCGAACACGGCAAGTTTCGACGAAAGCTTGAGCTTTGTCGCCGCCTTGAAGAATTCCGTGTCAACCGCATTGGTCGGATTGGGCCACCCGCCTTCGAGGTACTGGAATCCGGCTTCGCTGAGGCGAGTAGCGATGCGCAGCTTGTCGGACAGCGAAAGGCTTATGCCGAGCGCCTGGTTCCCGTCACGCAACGTGGTGTCGTAGATTGCTAATTTCTTTTCAGATTTCAAAATGTTTTGATCCTTTGATTTGCGCTTTTTACCTCACCATGGACGCTACAAAGTCACCGAGTTCCCGCGTGCCCATGCCCATTTTCCCTGCCGCCAAGCTCTTGACCTTGCCTGATGCGAGCGAATCGTGGACCGCGCGTTCGATGGCCTTGCCCGCGGCCTCTTCGCCCAGGGTTTCCAGCATCATGCCCGCTGCCGCGATCGCAGCCAGGGGGTTGATGACGTTCTTGCCCGTATACTTGGGCGCGCTGCCGCCCATGGGCTCGAACATCGAAACTCCCTGCGGATTGATGTTGCCGCCCGCCGCGATGCCCAGACCCCCCTGAATCATGGCAGCCAAATCGGTGATGATGTCGCCGAACAGGTTTTCGGTCACGATCACGTCGTAGAATTCGGGGCTCTTGACAAACCACATTGTGGCCGCGTCAACGTGGTTGTAATCCTGCTTGATGTCCGGAAACTCCGCGTCGCCCATTTCCTTGTGCGAGCGGACCCACAAGTCGCCGCAATACGTGAGCACGTTGCATTTGTGGACAAGCGTGAGCAGTTTGCGCCGGTTCCGCTTGCGCGTGAACTCATAGGCGTACCGCATGCAGCGGTCAACGACCGGGCGCGAATAGACCATGAGCTGCGTGGCGATTTCGTTCTGCGTCCCCTTTTGCATGACGCCGCCCATGCCGGTGTAGATACCGCCGGAATTTTCCCTGATGACAACGAAATCGATGTGCTCCGGGCCCTTGTCCTTCAGTGGCGTTTCCACGTTGGGGTAGAGCTTGACCGGGCGCAAGTTGATGTACTGGTCCAGGGCGAAGCGCGCCTTGAGCAGGATGCCGAGCTCCAGGATGCCGGGCTTGACATCAGGGTGACCGATGGCGCCCAGGAATATGGAATCCTGTTTGCGCAGCTCTTCAATGGCGCTGTCCGGGAGCGTCTCGCCGGTCTTGAGGTACCGCTCGCCGCCGAAATCATAGTTCTGGTAATTCAGTTTCAGGTTGTACTTTGTCGCCGCCACGCCCAGTACCTTGAGGCCTTCGGCAACGACTTCCGGACCGGTTCCGTCTCCCGGGATCACTGCGATGTTGTACGATTTCATTTCCGATTTCTCCATCTGCTGTTATGGGTGCTACACATGAACTTTTCTATGTAAGGTCCGGCCCTTGCTTTTCGGTCTTTTCCTCTGCCTTGATGATGTCGTCAAGGTCGGCAATGTCCTTGTCGATCCCCTCTGCCGGCGCATTTCCGACCGGGCTTCCGGTGTCGATCTTCTTGTCAATTTCCGCGAGAATGTCGTCTATGTCAACGGCCTCATCGGCGTCCGCGGACCTTGGGGCCTTCGCGGGCGGCGGGGCAGCCTGTTTGTCGGGCGCCTTGACCGCCGGTTTTGGCGCTGCTGCTGCCAATTCCAGGTCAACGAGGTCGACCTCTTCCTCCACGATTGCCGGTTGGGCTTTTTCCTGCGCAGAAGCGGGACCAGGTTTACTTACGGCTTTCTTCTCCGACGGTTCCTTGCCCTTCTTCGTTGCCTTTGGCGCGACAGTTCCTGATTTCATTTTCGACGACTTGACCATGGTCTGAATGTTCTTGAAACTGTCCGTGCCCGCGCGGCCCGCCAGCTCGAACAGGACCGTTTCCGTGCTCGTGATCAGCGCGCCCGCATTTTCCATTTTCCTGATCCCGATGCTGTGATCGATTGCATGGCGCGAGCCCATGGCGTCCGCGACCACGTGCACTGTTTTGCCCATGGCAAGCAGGCCGAGCACGGTCTGGTTGACGCACACGTGCGTCTCCAGGCCGCAGACGACGAACGTGTCGCAGCCGAGCTTGTTGAGCTTTTCCCTGAAATGGGAGTTCTCCGTGGCGTCAAGCTCCATTTTCTCAACGACCTCCAGCATGGTGAACTGATCCGCGATCTTTGCGACCGTGTTTCCCAAACCTTCGGGATACTGTTCGGTCACGGCAATGGGCATGTCGAACATTTCAAAGGTAAGCACAAGCCTCGCGATGTTGGCGACCATGCCGTCGAAATCGGGCATCACGGGCGAGAACTTTTCCTGCACGTCGATGACGAGCAGGGCCGTCTTGCTCCTTGTCAACGTATGCTTGTGCTTCATGGTCCCCCTTTTTTTTATTTGGCCGTCGGCAATTTCTTCTTGAACTTCTTCATGCGCGCGATCTTATTGACAATGTCCATATACGCCAGGGCCGAAGCCTCGACGATGTCCGTACTCGTTCCCACGCCCGTGAAGATGCCCTCGATCGAGCGCGCGACGATCTTCACCTTGCCCAGCGCCTCGCGCCCCTGGGTGAGGGATGTGAGCGTGAAGTCGTCGATTGATATCTTGTACCCCGTGATCCGGTCTATCGCCTTGGTCGCGGCGTCCACCGCGCCGTCGCCGCAGGCAGCTTCCTGGCGAACCTTGCCGGCAGCGCATATCCTGACCGTTGCCGTGGGCACCGTTCCCCTGCCGCTTGACACGTTGAGATACTCCAGCAGGAACGCGTCGGTCATGTCGAACGCGCTCTTGGATTCCATGAGCGATATCAGGTCGTCGTCGTATACCGTTCCCTTTTTGTCGGCCAGATCGATGAATCGGTCGTAAAAGGCCTTAATGTCGAATTCGGATTCGGCATAGCCCAGCGCAGCCAGGCGCGACTTCACCATGTGGCTGCCGCTGCGGCTCGTCAGGTTCATCCGGTTTTCCGAAAGTCCGATCGACTGCGGCGTCATAATCTCGTAGGTCTTCCGCGATTTGAGCACCCCGTCCTGGTGTATGCCGGACGAATGCGCAAACGCGTTGCTTCCCACCACCGACTTGTTCGCCTGCACGGGCATGTTACACACGTCGCTGACCAGCTTGCTGGTGCGGATAATCTCCCTTGTGTCAACACCGACCGACAGGTTGAACAGGTCTTTGCGAACGTTGAGCGTCATCACCACTTCCTCCAGCGCCGCGTTTCCCGCGCGCTCGCCCAAGCCGTTGATTGCGCATTCCACCTGGCGCGCGCCGTGTGTCACGGCGGTCACCGAGTTTGCCGTGGCCATGCCCAGGTCGTTGTGGCAATGCACGGAAATCACGGCATTGCAGATATTGGGCACGCGGTTGAACAGCGAATCGATGATCCACGCGAATTTCTCGGGCGTGGTGTAGCCCACCGTGTCCGGGATATTGATGGTCGTTGCGCCCGTGCGGATCGCGGTTTCAACGATGCGGCACAGAAAATCGATGTCCGTGCGTCCCGCGTCTTCGGGTGAAAATTCCACGTCGTCGCAGTATCTCTTCGCAAGCTTGATGGCATGGACCGCCATGGCGATGACCTCGTCGTTGGTCTTGCGCAGTTTTTTTTCCATGTGGATCGCGGACGTTCCCACGAACGTGTGAATCCTCGGACGGGCCGCGCCTTTGAGCGCCTTGCCGCAGGCGATGATGTCTTTGTCAACAAGCCGCGCCAGGCCGCAGATGACAGGCCCCTTGATCTCACGCGCTATTGTTGCAACGCTTTCGAAATCGCCGGGCGAGCTTATGGGAAAGCCTGCCTCGATGACGTCGACCTTGAGACGGGCCAGCTGCCGCGCAATGCGCAGTTTCTGATCGACCGACAGGCTTGACGCAAGCGCCTGCTCGCCGTCGCGCAGGGTGGTGTCGAATATGAAGACTTTGTCTTTCATGGAATCGTCCTGGTTTCTATTCAGTGTTTGACCCTCAGTGACCTCACCCACATCACCCCGGCCTTTGGCCACCCCTCTTCCCCTCTTCTCCTAGCGGACGACCTTGGAGTGGTCGCAGGACCAGAAGGGGCCGGGGGATGAGGTCTTCCTTAATTCTAATTCTGCCCTCTTCCGCCGATGCCCTTGGTGTCCTTGGAAATCAGCTTTGCCTTTTCCTTGGGACGCATGGCGCGAACGGCGGCGCCGGTGCGCCACATTTCCGATTCATGGATTTCGGCGAGCTTCTTGGCCAGGAACTTCTGATAGTCCTTGCCGCCGCAATCCCGGATGACCTCGCGCGTTTCCTGGCCCGCCTTGACCGACTTGTAAAGCCGCTCGAACACCGGCAGGTTCGCGCCGCGGAAGATCGGCCTCCACTTGAGCGCGCCGTGCTGGGCCGTGACGGAACAATTCGAGTACATCCAATCCATTCCGTTTTCGTCAACGAGCCGGATGAGACTCTGCGTGAGCTCCTCGGACGTCTCGTTGAACGCTTCGGACGGCGAATGGCCGTGCTTGCGAAGCACATCGTACTGCGCTTGCATGATGCCTGCCAGAGCGCCCATCAAGACGCCTCGTTCGCCGGTCAGGTCGCTGTACACTTCCTTCTGGAACGTTGTCGGGAACAGATAGCCGGAGCCGATCGCGATGCCCACGGCAACACAGCGCTCGTACGCATGACCGGTTGCGTCCTGGCCAACCGCGAAACTCGAATTGATGCCGGCGCCTGACAGGAAATTGCGGCGGACCGACGTGCCGCTGCCCTTGGGCGCGACCATGATCACGTCCACGTTCTTCGGCGGTATCACGCCGGTCTGTTCCCTATAGACAATAGAGAATCCGTGCGAAAAGTACAGCGCGTCGCCCGGCTTGAGGAACTTTTTGACCGTGGGCCAGACCTTGCGCTGCGCCGCGTCGGAAACAAGCATCTGGATGATCGTTCCGCGCTGTACCGCTTCCTCGATGGGAAACAGGGTCTTGCCCGGGACCCAGCCGTCTCTCACTGCCCGGTCCCAGTCTTTCTTGTATTCCTTTGACTGACCGATGATCACGTTGATCCCGTTGTCTTTCATGTTCAGCGACTGCGCAGGACCCTGCACGCCGTAGCCGATAACGGCAACGACTTCCTTTTTCAGGGTCTTTCTCGCCTTGTCCAGGGAGAATTCCTTGCGCGTGACGACCGTTTCCTTGACTCCGCCGAAATCGATGACTGCCATATTCCCGGCTCCTTTTTTTGAGTGATGTATTGAAAAGAAATATTAAACGTCTTCACTTCCGCGTCTGCGCCATGGCCACCTTGCCTGTTCTGATCAGCTCCTTGACGCCGTACGGCTTGATCAGGCCGATGAAATCATTGATGGTGTCGTATTGCGCGGACAATTCGAACGTTATCGAACTGGCGCCCACGTAGGCCACCTTGGCGCCGAACAGGTCCGCAAGCTCGATGATCTCGTGGCGGCTTGACTTTGTAGAGTCGATTCGCACCAGGATGAATTCCCGCTCGATGACCGGGCTGCCTTCGAAATCGATCACCTTGATCACGTCGATGAGCTTGTTCAGCTGCTTGACGACCTGCTCGATAATCGCTTCGTCACCCTCCACGACAATGGTCATGCGGGAGATCGACGGGTCTTCCGTTTCCCCGACCGTGAGGCTCGCAATGTTGTAGCCGCGGCTGGCGAAAAGTCCGGAGATGCGCGACAGTGTGCCGCTATGGTTCTCGACAAGGACTGATATCGTTCGAGTGTTCATATTTCCTCCATCGCCTGGTCGAGCGATTTGCCCGCAGGAACCATGGGATACACGTTTTCCTCGGGCGCGACCGCGAATTCCATGAGTGCCGGCCCTTTGACCTCGAGTCCCTGCGTTAAAACCTTGTCCACGTCCGCGGGCTTTGTCGCCCGAAACCCGGGAATGCTGTAGCTTTCCGCGAGCTTGACAAAATCAGGGACATACTTGATTTTGCAATGCCCCGGGCCGGTGCAGTCCTCGCACAGCATGCCGCCGCGAAGGCAGGTCGAGCTGTACCGCTTGTTCCAGAACAGCTCCTGCCATTGCCGGACCATGCCCAGGTACTCGTTGTTCAATATCACGATCTTCACCGGGATCCTGTTGATGGATATGGTCGCCAGTTCCTGTATGTTCATTTGTATTGACCCGTCGCCCGCAACGTTCACCACGTCCTTCTTGCCGGTTCCCAAGCTCGCGCCCATGGCAGCAGGAAGCCCAAATCCCATGGTGCCCAGGCCGCCGGACGTCAGAAACGTCCGGGGACGGTCGAACCGGTAATACTGCGCGGTCCACATCTGGTGCTGGCCGACCTCGGTGGCGATCAGCACGTCCTTATCTTTAGTCAGCCGGTACAGCTCCTCGATGACGTATTGCGGCTTAATGGTCTTTTCTGACTTCTTATACGTAAACAGCCGCCCGTTCTTCCATTCGTCGATCTGCTCGTTCCATTCCGAACGCTGCCGCGGCGAAATCACTTTGTTCAGCGCCGAAAGGATGTTCTTGGCATCGCCCACGACCGGTATGTCGACCCGAACGATCTTGGAGATCGCCGCAGGGTCGATATCCAGGTGGATGATCTTTGCCTTGGGCGCGAACGATCCCACGTGACCCGTGACGCGGTCGTCGAAACGCGCGCCGACCGAAATGATCACGTCCGCCTGCTGAAACGCCATGTTCGCGGCCTTGGACCCGTGCATGCCCGGCATGCCGATAAAGAGATCGTGCTCGCCGGGAAACGCGCCCAAACCCATGAGCGTGAGCGTGACCGGTGCGTTAAGCGTTTCCGCAAGCGCAAAGAGTTCGGCATGAGCGCCGGAGGTCACGACCCCGCCGCCCGCATAGACCAGCGGCCGCTTTGACGTCTTGATGAGCTCGGCCGCCTTCTCGATTTGTTTCGGATGCCCCACCACGGTCGGTTTGTAGCCCCGCATGGAAATCTCGGCCGGATACTCGTACTCGTCAAGAGTGCCGCGGGAGATGTCCGCCGGCAGATCCACCAGCACCGGGCCCGGCCTGCCGGTCCGTGCGATGTAAAACGCCTGCTTGAGCATGGTCGGCAGCTCTTTGATGTCCTTGACAAGAAAGTTATGTTTGGTCACGGGCCTTGAAATGCCGACCATGTCCGCTTCCTGGAACGCATCGGTGCCGAGGTACGGCGTCGCGACCTGGCCGGTGATGGCCACCATGGGTATCGAATCCAGGTACGCGTTGGCAATGCCGGTGATCAGGTTGGTCGCGCCCGGGCCGCTCGTCGCCACGCACACGCCGACCTTGCCGGTTGCGCGGGCATACCCGTCCGCGGCGTGCGCCGCGGCCTGTTCGTGACGAACAAGAATGACATCAATTTCCTTGGCATCGTATAATGCGTCGAAAATCGGAATCGCCTGGCCGCCCGGGTACCCGAACAGCACGTCGACACCCTCTTTGATCAGGGCGTCGACCAGGATTTCTGCACCTTTCTTTTTCAACCTGACCTCCAAACCAAATGATGATAAGTAAATGGACAATGCGCCTGGTGCAGGAGCGGAAAACAATTCGGTTAAAATACCTTTTCCCCTGAGGCTAATCAAGGAATCAGGCCGTTTTCCGGCGCGCGGCACGACGCCGATAACAAAAAAAAAGACCCGTCTCTTGTGGAGGCGGGTCTTTTGATTTTTTGCTTTTCTAAAAAATTATCTGCGACCCGTCTCCCTGCGTGAGGTAATAATGGCTACTACCACATTCAATAGAACGAGGCTGAGAATATTCCGGTTGTTATGCATATTTGTAAACATGATAGATTAAATATAACAAGATTTTTTTGAAGAGTCAATACATTTTTTCCACGAGGAAGACAAAAAAGCCAGAAAACTTGACTTTTGTTCAAAGAAATGATACGCTCAATAGTGAGGGACCATCGGCGTTTCTGTGGCTCAATGGTTAAGCGATTAACCTCGCGAAAGGCAACCATCATGCATGTTCGCTGGATGATTGAATGCGGCGCCCTGATCATTGCCACGGCATTGGCCTTGCCCTGCGTTGGCAGCACGGAGGCCCCAAACGGCACCGACAAGTTGCCCGGTAAGCAGGTACTCGATATCGTTGCCGGAATCAAGCAGGCAGCTGATTATTGTGGTCGGCTCAGGCTCCAGGACGCACGGAGCAAAGTGGACCTTCTGAATCTCAAACTCAGCCAGGCACGTGCCGGTTTGACCCCGGACGGGGCCGTTTCTCTGAAGTCGAAGATAGACGAAATCTCCCTGAAGATCGCGCTTAAAGAGGATTCACTGGTTGCCGTATCCCTGGCGATTCTCCATGCAAAGGGTCCGGACTCGGCTTTGACATATGTTCAAACGGATTTGAAAAGGTATGGGGTTTCGGACAAAAAGTCGGACGCTGCTGAGAAAAAGATCCTCACCGAAGGTCCAAAGGTCAAGCGGGAACTGGAACGGCAGGCTCTTGAGCGGACAATCAAAACGCTTCAAAACGGGCAAACGCTTCCATCCGGGCTCGATCCCTACATCCTTGCAGCGGCAAAACGCGCGGTGAAGACGCATGCGGACAGCTTGTTGGCAATTGAGAACGACAAAAAACGCCAGATCGAGGAGGACAAAAAGCGACAGGAGCGCCTTACACAGGAAAAACTCGAACGGGAAAAGAAATTGGCATTGGAGAAAGCAGCAAAAATCAGGCAGGACAGCATTACGGCTTTCAAGCGCGACAGCATGAATGTCGCGCTCAGGCTCCAGCAACAAAAGCAGACGCTGGAAAAGGAGCAGCAGCGCGAACTTGCGAGGATTGCAAAGGCGGCGCAGGACAGCATAAAACTCGCGCTCGCAATCCGGACAAAGGCAAGGGAAGACAGCTTGGCCGCCCACCTGAGGGATAGTATGGCTGTTGTGCAAAGGATTCAACAGCAGCGGGCGGAGAAGGAAAAAGAGCGGCTGCGCGTGCTCTATGAGGAGCAGAAAAAGCAGGAACTGGCGGATGCTGCGGAGGCATTCCGCAAAAAGCAAGCGCAGGACGCCATAAACGACAGCCTGGCCGGAATCCAGAAACTGCATGACCAGAAGGAAAAGGAGCGCCAGGACAAGGCCGCGGTCCAGGACAAGGCGCAGGCAATGGTGACCGAGCTGTACGACATGATTGACAAGAAGCAATCGATCCGGGCCATGGACAAATTCGAAGCGGAGTGGAACTTCCTGGTTTCGACCATCGACCCCGAGGCGTACACCGTGGTCCAGCATGCCGTGATCAACAACGCCATCCTTTCGATCACCGAGCCCCTGCCGCCAACCAGGAGAAATTGGAAAACCGCGACGTCGCCGCAGCGGCAATCGCTTGACAAGATCAATGGATTCGTGCGTGAGGACAAGATTGATGCGACCTACGCCGAGTTCAAGTTTACGGAACGGTCCCTGGCTAATTTCATGGCGAAAAGCGACTTCACGCGGCTGAAATCGCTGGTCGAAGACGCGTACCGCATCAAGAAATCATTGGAGACTCGCAGCGCAAGCGGCGTTAAACCGATGCCGAGCCCGGTCACATCCTCGCCGTGAATCTGATCCAAGGGAAGCCTTTCATTCCGTATGCCGCGATGATATCATTTGAGTATGAAAACACATACCACGTCTTTTCTGATCACCGTCGTCGTTTGCGCCGTAGCGCCGCTGGCTGTCCTGGCCGGCCCTGACCAGGACCTTGGAAATTTCAACGTGTTTCCGGATGACAATGTCTGGAAATGGGACATTTCCAATTATCAGGTGCATCCCAATTCAGCAAATTTTCTGGCCTCGGTCGGAACGACCACCAACCTGCACCCTGATTTCGGGACAGTCTGGGCAGGAGCGCCCATCGGTATTCCGTACCTTGTTGTGACTTCGGCCCAGCCGCTTGTGCCGGTCGTGTACACCGATTACGGCGACGAGAGCGATCCGGGGCCGTTTCCGATCCCGCTCACTGCTGCCATCGAAGGCGGGTCCGCGTCAACAGGCGACCGTCACGTGATCACGGTAGACAAAGACAGAAAAATCCTGTGCGAATTGTACAACGCATTTCCAAAGACTTCCAATTGGGAGGCGTCGTCTGGCGCGAAGTTCGACCTGACGATAAACCAGGACCATACGCTCGGCTGGACATCTGCCGATGCCGCGGGGTTGCCGATTTTCCCTGGCCTGGTGCGCTACGAAGAAGTGTATTTGAAAAAAGAAGTAAACCACGCGATACGCATGACGGTACAGAGTTCCCAAAAGGCGTATATCTACCCGGCGCGGCACCAGGCGGGTTCGAGCGCCAGTGCCAACCTGGCGCCCATGGGTTTACGCTTCAGAATGAAGGCGAGCTATGACATTTCGCGGTTCAGCGCGCCGATCCAGATCATCTGCAACGCCATGAAGAAGCATGGCCTGATCGTTGCCGACAACGGCTCGAACTGGTACATTTCCGGCGCTCCCGACCCCCGGTGGAGCGACGACACACTCGGCCAGCTCAAGACGATTCCGGGCAGCGCATTCGAGGCAGTCCTCACGGTTGACGCCCAGGGAAACCCGATCCGGCCCAACGCGGTACGAAACCTCGTGGCGGCCCCCCCGCGCAAGGCAGTTGCCCGGCCCTCGTTCCAGCTTGTCAATGGCCGGCTGGATTATGTGGCGGATTTGAATGCGGCGGCAGGGCAACGACTAAGGTATGATATCAGGGGGAGAAAAAGAATTTGACCTCACCCCTGCCCCTCTCCCACAGGAGAGGGGAGCTGTAGGACAAATACACTTCATTTTGTTGACCGATAAGAACAAGACAGTTTGATCTTCTTGAGAGTCTCGTCCAGATTATTCAAGACGTCCTCATTTCTAATTCGAAGCGTCTGGATACCTCGTGCCTGAAAAACTTTGTCGCGATGTTCATCGGCTTGCTTGACCTCTTCTTCCGAATGGATACCACCGTCGATTTCAACGGCGAGTTTTGCAGTCTCACAGTAGAAATCCGTTATGAAACCTTCCACAATTTGCTGTCGCCTGAATTTGACCCCACCGAGCTTGCGATTGTGAAGATATTCCCACATTTTTGCTTCGGCAGGGGTCATGGCCTGCCGCAACGCGCGCGCATCGGTCAATTTTTCGTTTGAGGTTCTTTGCAGACGGACGAGACCGCTGCTTGAGGATTTCATAGTCCAATTTCCCGTTGACCTCATACCACTGTCTCCCTTTTCCCACAAGGAGAAGGGAAGCGCTGATGAACCATTCTTACCCCTCTCCTTGTGGGAGAGGGGGCAGGGGTGAGGCCATTCCCAAATTCGACGGGAACACGCCCGTGGGGCAGAGGTGTTGGCATTCCATGCAGGTTTTGCAGGTGTCGTCATAGCGGGCCAGGGGCGTCCAGGCGACGTCGCGATCCACTCCCCTGCCGACAAACCCGAGACAATCCGCCTTTTTTATCTCTTCGCAATACCGGACGCACAGCCCGCACAGGACGCAGTACGCAAGCGACCGGTCGTACCGGCTCGAGGTCACGCCGTTTTGTATCGCATACTCCTGAATTTGGGGAGACCGGTGCAAAAAGGCAAGCAGCAGTTCGAGCACGAGTTTTCTGGCGCGCAGCACGCGCGGGGACGTTGTTTCCACGACCAGGCCCTTCTTGACATAATAACCGCAGGACGCGACGAGCTGCGAACGGGACCCGGCCTTGAGCTCGACCAGGCATAGACGGCAGCTGCCGTGCGGCAGCAGATCCTTGTGGTGGCACAGCGTAGGGATTTCCGTTCCGGTGCGTTTCGCAACGTCAAGAACGGTTTCGCCAGGCGTTGCGGCGACCTGCGCGCCGTTTATGGTAAGCGTGATGTCGTCCATGGGTACCTTACCGTTGGTTGACAGCCATTTTCTCGCTGGTTTGCTCCTGCGGGACCTGGCTTACCGGCGAAACTTTCTTGACAGCGCCGAACTTCGTCGGGCACGCCTCTTTGCACACGCCGCACTTGACGCATTTTGTCTGGTCGACGCGGTGCGCGGTTTTGGCCGTTCCCGCAATCGCCGTGACCGGGCATCGTTTCTTGCAGATGCCGCACCCGGTGCACGCGTCCGCATCGATGTAGAACGCGATAAGAGCTTTACATACAAGAGCATCGCAGGTTTGGTGATTGATGTGCGCTTCGTATTCGTTTTTGAAATAGCGCATGGTGCTGATCACCGGGTTTGCCGCCGACGTGCCGAGCCCGCACAGCGACGCCTCGGAAAGCAGCACGCCGATGTCCTTAAGAAAGTCAAGGTCCGACGGTTTTCCCTCTCCCGCAACGATCCGGTTCAGTATCGACGCCATTTCGCTCACGCCTTCGCGGCACGGCAGGCATTTGCCGCACGATTCCTCCCGAAGGAAATTCACGAAATACCGCGCCACATCAACCATGCAGGATTCATCGTCCATCACGATCATGCCGCCCGAGCCCATCATAGAGCCAAGGCCGGTCAGGGTATCGAAATCCACCGGCGTGTCAAGCAGGGCCTCGGGGATGCAGCCGCCGGATGGTCCGCCGGTCTGGACCGCTTTGAATTTTCTTTTGTTCTTGATGCCGCCGCCGATGTCATCGACGATCTGCCTGATCGTGGCGCCCATGGGAACTTCGACCAGACCCGTATTTTCGACCTTGCCCACGAGCGAAAAAATCTTGGTGCCTTTGCTTGACGCGGTGCCGATTCCGTTGAACCAGTCCGCGCCGTTTGCAATGATCAGGGGTACATTCGCCCATGTTTCCACATTGTTAAGAGTCGTGGGCTTGGCCCACAACCCGCTTTCCGACATGCGGATGTATTTCAGGCGCGGCTCCCCGACCCTGCCTTCGATGGCGGACAGAAGCGCGCTGGATTCGCCTGAAACAAAGGCGCCCGCGCCCTGGTGCACGGAAACCCTGAAACTAAACGGGGAGCCGAGCACGCTTTCGCCCAAAAGCCCCAGGCTTTCGGCCTGGGCAATCGCCCGGCGCGTGTTTTCCAATGCCAGGGGATATTCCTGCCTAATGTAAAAAAAGCCCTCGGATGCGCCGATCGCGTACGCGCCGATGATGAGCCCCTCGAGCACCGAATGCGGCGTGCCTTCCAGGATGCTTCTGTCCATGTAGGCTCCGGGGTCGCCTTCGTCGCCGTTGACAACAACGTATTTGACCGGATCGCCCGCGCTTCTGGTCGCCTCCCATTTCAATGCCGTGGGAAAACCCCCGCCGCCCCTGCCGCGCAGACCGGCCTTCTTGACTTCTGCGATTACCTGCTGCGGCGTCATTGAAAAAAGGACCTTTGCAAGAGCAGCGTAGCCGCCGCACCGGATGTAGTCCGCAATGTCAGTGGGGTCGATGATCGTGTTGTTGGCCAGAAGGCACCGTGTCTGATTCGCGTAAAACGGAATCTCGGAATGCCGCACGGCCACGGTGCTGTCATTTTTCCATACCAGCCGTTCGATGACCTGGCCCCTTATAACGGTTTTTTCAACGATTTCCGGAACGTCGGCGGGCTTGACATTCAAATAGCACGTTTCGGAAGGGTAGATAATGAGGATCGGTCCCTTTTCGCAAAAACCGTGGCACCCGGTGCGCTTGAGTATCACGTCCTGATTTTTTCCGCACTTGTCTAGTTCGGCCTTGAGCGCTTCACAGACCTTCTGCGACCCGTTGGCACAGCACCCGGTGCCGGAGCACAGCGACAGCATGACCTTGCCCTGGCGCTCGGCGACAGCGGTCCGGCGCAATGATTCGAGGTCGCCGGCCGATTTCAATGGTTTCACAAGGTCGTCCTTCTTATTTATAAAGATCAAGGATCGTGTCGAAATCCGCGTCTGACGGATTGCTGTGATACGTCTCGTCGATCGCCAGCACCGGCCCCAGCGCACAGCATCCCATGCAATTGACCGTGAGCAGCGTGAATCGGTCGTCCCTGGTCGTTGATCCGGGCTGAATGCAAAGTTTCCGGGAAATCCTGTCCAGAAGCGTGGGCGCGCCGCGAACGTGGCAGGCCGTGCCCATGCACACGGTCACCAGGTGACGGCCGCGTTTGGTCAGGCTGAACGCCTTGTAAAATGTAGCGATCTGATAGACGTGCGGAAGCGTTGCCCCGAGGCGCACGCTGATATGCTCCAGATTTTCCTTTGACAGCCAGCGCTGCTTTTTCTGCACATCGAGAAGGATCTGGATCAGCGCGCTCCGCTTGCACCCGTAGCCGTCTATGATTTCATCGATATCCGACATCAAGGCATCGGCTTTTCCGGTCACGCGAGTCTCCAGTTTTGAGAAGTTTTAGAATATACTTCGTCTTGAAAAAAACAAGGTAGGGTTTTTGCTCCCCTTAGGGGCACAAGATTTCGGAATACCTTACGGAACAGGGAAATACACTGCTCTGACACCGCTGGATGCGTAGACGTCGCTGCGCGTATAACCGATGAGGTAGTCCCCGACCCAGGTTGCGCTGGACATGGCCATTCCCGTCAAATATAAATCTGCGGTCCCGGCGGGCTTGGCCACGGTCGAGGAGTCCGTGATGACGGGAGCCGCGGGGTTTGCAAGCGAGTAGGAATAGATTTTCGCATCATTCAGGGAAAACAGCTTGTTGTTTTTCATTTTGAAATACCCGTTCGGCGCCAGGGTCCCCACGACGGACGGGCTTGCGGGGTTGGCGACATTGATGACTTCCGTATATGCCTCGATAAAGGTCGGTCCGCTGTAAACGCTGGCATTGAGGTACAAGTATGATCCTATCTTGACAACCGGTCCGTACGGCTCTTCCTGCGGAAAAGACACGGAACCGACAAGGGACACTCCGGCCAAATTGGACAAATTGTAAATCTTGAGGGTCTTCGTTTCTCCGCACGGAAGATACAGCGTCGCTCCCTCGATGAGCATAAAGCCCGGCCCGCCGTCGACCATATTCGGAACCGACCACTGGCTGAAGACTGTCGGCGCACTCGGGTTGCTGATGTTGATGACGTAAATCAGATTGCGGCTGTAGTCATGCACCAGCAGGTATCCCGAATAGATCGTCGAACTGCTCGAGAGCAGAGAACTTGCAGTCTGCAAAGTCAAGCTCCCCCGAAGAACCGGGCTTGCAGGGTTGGTGACGTCCACTCCGAAGACGTACGTGGCGGCGCCATAGCCGCCCGACGACGACCGTACGCACCACACGATGTTGTTAGCGATCGCGTGAGCCTCGACGCGCACATCGGTATAGCCGTGCGTGACCGAGCCAAGTTTCACCGGAGCCAGCGGATTGCTGACATCGTACACCTCGAACAGGGTCCCGGCCGTGACATAGGCCCGACCTCCATCAACCACGACGCTGTTGGCGCCCACCCGGATATCAATAACCGGTGTCAGATTGCCTGTTGCAAAGCTCCAGGGGCTTGTCCAGGAACTGACGCCGCCTGCGTTCTTTGCCCGTACCCGCCAGTAATACGTGGTGAGGGCGCCAAGGCCGGACAGTTTCATGGAATCGGACGTGAGCGTCGAATCCTGGGAAAGAATTGCGGTGAACGTGTTGCTCGTTGACACCTGAACATGGTAGGTTGCCGCAGTGCTCACCGTTGACCAGGCAAGGGTCGGCGTCAAGGTCTGGTTTGCGCCGGCGTTTGCCGGGGAAAGGAGGGTAGGAACCGAAGGAGCGGCAGGCGGGAGCGCCGTCGTCAAGCTCCACGCGCCCGACCACGGGCCCACCCCGATCGCATTCTTCGCCCGCACGCGCCAGTAGAAGGTACTGCCGGCCGCAAGATTGGTGATTGCCTTGGAAGCTGAGGTGAGCGTCGAATCTTCCGTGATAGTAGTACCAAAGGTACTGCTCGTTGATACCTGAACGTCGTACGTGGCTGCACCGCTCACGGCGCCCCACGAAAACGTGAGGGACGTCGGTTGACCAAAGGCTGCGTTGACCGGGGAGAGCAATGCCGGCGTTGCAGGGAGCGCGGCCGTGGTAAAACTCCAGGGAACGGTCCACGCCGTCACGCCAACGGCGTTCTTTGCCCGCACCCACCAGTAATACCTCGTATTCGGGACAAGACCGGAAAGTTTCATCGAATCGGCGGTCAGCGTCGAATCCTGGACAAAGACCGGGGACATGAGCGGGCTCGTTGACACCTGAACGTGGCGGGTAATTGCGGCACCTTCGGTTATTTTCCAGACAAGGGTCGGCGTATTTGACGAGAGGGTGTTTCCATCGACCGGTGAAAGAAGTGTAACGAACGGGACAGGCGGGGCTGTTGTCCTGAAACTCCAGGGACTGCTCCACACGCTGACGCCGCTTGCGTTCTTTGCACGGACGCGCCAGAAATAGGTGGTCGAGAAGCCTGTCAGGGAATCGAACATCTTGGTCGTTGAAGTCAACGAGGAGTCGTCCTTTTCGACAGAGAAGAAAGCGCTGTCCTGGGATACCTGGACGCGGTACGATGTTGCAGTGGCGACCGTGGACCACACAAGGCTGGGCGTCAGTGACTGGCTCGTGCTTCCGTTTGCGGGTGAAACCAGCGTCGGGACCGAAGGCGCAATTGGCAGCAACGTCGGCATGACGAAGCTCCACGGCGTTGTCCAGCCGCTGACACCTGCCGCGTTCTTTGCCCGTACGCGCCAATAGTAGGTGGCGCGGTCAGCCAGGCCGCCAACGGTTGCGCTATCCGCAATCAACGTCGAATCCTGGGAAACAATAGGTGCAAACGAGCTGCTTGTTGACACCTGAAAATGATACGTTACCGCGCCGGATGCCATGGACCAGACAAGGGCAACGATGGCGGAATGACTCATGCTTCCGCTGTCCGGCGAAACGAGCGTTGGAACGGAAGGAACTGCCGGCGGCGAGGAAAGCGCCGTGGAAAAACTCCAGGCCGCACTCCATGCGCTCGTGCCGCCCTTATTTATTGACCTCACGCGCCAATAGTACGTGGCGCCTGCGCCAAGTCCGCTCACGCTCATGGAGTCGGCGTCGAGCGTCGAATCCTGGCTGTCAATGACGCCAAACAAGCTGTCTTTTGACACCTGCGCATGATACAGCGCCGCGCCGCTTACCCGTATCCATGATAACGTCAGCGATTGCGCCATACCCGTGTCTTTGTCGGCCGGCGAAATGAGCCGCGGCGGGGGCACGGAAAGGCCCATCACGCAGCGGAACCCGACATCGGAGAACCGTTTGGCCGGATTGTCCTCCCAACGATAGGCGGAATACACGGCGAAGTCATGCGAGTGCCAGGATCCGCCGCGCAGGATGCGGAGGGTTCCGGTTGCCGGGCCGAGGGGGTCGATTTCGTCGCCCGAGGTGTAGAGGGCGTACCAGTCATTGCACCATTGCCACACATTGCCGCTCATGTCGTACAGGCCCGACCCATTCGGCACTTTTTGTCCCACGCGATGCGGTCTGCCTCCGCTGTTTGTCGTATCCCAGCAAAAGTCAAGGTCAAATTCGTCGCCCCAGTAATACCGCGTCCGGCTGCCGGAGCGGCAGGCGAATTCCCATTCGGCCTCGGTGGGCAGCCGAAACCCGTTCTTCGTATAATCGATCATCAGGCTGCCGAGGCTGTCGCACCCGTTGCCCGGCGTGCCCGAAATTGACGTAAAAGAATAGACCGTGTCCAGCCCGGCCGCTCTGCTCCTCGCGTTGCAGTACAGGACCGCGTCATACCACGTTTCCGAAACCACCGGCAGCAGTGAGTCGTTGCCGAAGTAGGACGGGTTCACGTTCATGATCGACTGGTAGTCGCCTTGCGTCACATCCGTATTGTCGATAAGGAAGGGAGAAACCGTGACCTGGTTTACCGGGGTCGCGATGATCGCCTGCCCCATTTCAAACGTGCCGCCGTTGATCAAAACCATGTCGGGTTTCACCGTGTTGTAGGAAAGCTTTCCGACGTTGTCCGGAACCGTGGTACAGGCGGCCAGCAGGCACAGGAAGACGGTTGAGCGGTTCAGCAGGTTCTTCGTGGTTATCTTCATAGGTAAAACGCCGGTGTTCTAATAGGACAGCGAAATAATGAATCCGGCCGCGCATACTCCGGCGCAACCGTAACTGATATATTCCGCGAGTTTATAGGTTTTTGCCTCATCCGCATTTTTGTTGATTTGTGAGGAATATTCCGGATAGCGCGAGTTGTCGGACAAGCGGGCATACTCGTTTCGAAGGCTGTTGTTCTTGCCGACGCGATCTTTTATCACGCCGTCGCAATACAACCCTGCCGATCCCGTGGCCAGCGACAGCAGCGCAAAGGTGATGGTGAGCGCCGGGCTTTTCCCATGCTTTTGCGTTTTGTCAACAGAGACCGCCTGTTTTGCGGCGGCAAGGATCCGCAGCGAATCCCGGCGCGAGGCGGCCATGGAATCGCGCCAGGTGACGGTATGCGAAAGCGTGTACTCTTTTTTTTCAACCCGGCCGGCGGTAACGGTGACGGAATCGTCGATGAGTTTATAGGCCGCCAGATCGAGCCGCAGCAGGTAGCGACCGGCTTCCAAAGTATCTTTTGCAAAGGGGGTCGTTCCGCTTTGCGAGCCATTGAGCAGCACGGCGGCGCCCGATGGGTTGCTCTTGACGCTCAGTCCCCCGGTGTGCGGCGCCGGCGGAGCCGGGGGCGTCGGTTCTGTTTTGACCTGTACCTGCCGTGACGTATCTGCGGAAGAATTCGTGACGTGCGCCGCGATTTTTCTCGCGATCGCGGGAAGCGACTCGGTAATCACTTTTTCAACCGGGCACGCGCAATCGACGCTCTCGGAGTAGATGATCTTTCCCGAAGAAACTTCGAACATCCGTATGTCAAGCGTGTACATGCCTTCGAGTTTGCCGATGGTGCCGCTGATCATGTGCGATACGCCGAGAAGCTGGCCCACCTGGACGATGCAGGTATCGGACGTACAGGCGGTCTGCTGGAAGCCCTGTTCCTTCAGAATGTCCTGCATGACGCCGCGCTCCAGCACCGTGATGCTGCCGGTCTTGAACAGGTCGGTACGCAGCCGGTCGGAAAGAATGGCGGCCGTGGGCTCGTCGATGGCCTGGCCCTTGAGATCGGAAACCGCGATCGTGTATTTCCCGCTCTGGGCCGTGACCGCACTTGAAGCCATGAGTGCAACAAAGAGGCACCGGTACACGGCGCTTTGAAGTCCAATGGCATTTCTGACCCGCATGAAACACTTCCTCCTGATCATAAGGATACCAGTCTGGGAACCGGATTCGTACAAAAATATCAGTCTTTTATACAATCCAGTTCCTGCAACTGAACTTCAAGCGGCTTTGGGTCAAAGCCCAGCGCATACGCCTTGTCGCTGACCAATGATACGTCCCGGGCCCGCGGCGCCGGCGCAGTGATTGTCGTACGGGAAACAGGAGTAACCAGAGATTCGTCCGCGCCTATCGCGCGGGCAAGCAGCAGGCCGAAATCGAACCGGGAAATGCGCTGCCTGCCGCCAAGGTGGAAGGTTTCGCCCTTTTTGTCAACGCACAGGAGAAGTCCCTGCGCGGCTGTCTTTCCGCTTACGGGCGTGCGGATCTCGTCGGTAAATAGTTTTATTGCCGCGCCCTGGCGAAGGTTCTTCATCAAAGGCTGGATAAAACTTTTCGAAACCGGTCCGGGATCGCCGAACATGACCGGCACGCGGCATACGATGACGTCCGGATACGCGCGCCGCATTCCCGACTCTGCCGCCGCCTTGTGCCTGCCGTACGTGTTGACCGGGCCTTGCGCGTCCATTTCACCGTACGGCGCGTGCTCGCCGTCGAAGACCAGGTCGGTGGAGGTGTACACCAGGGATGCGCCGTGCGCCCGGCAACCCTCCGCGACCGTTATTGACGCATGCACATTGACCCTGCGGGAATTTTCCGGGTTCAGTTCGCACGCGTTGGGATCGGGCATTGCGGCACAGTGAATCACGGCATCCGGACGAACGCTGTCCATCGTGCGCCGCACCGCTGCGGAATCGGTGCAATCGAGACTGACAATGGTCACCTTGTCAATCGAGAGGGGGTGAGAGAGGTACGCGCCGACCACGTCCCAGCCGGCGGCGGCCGCGACGCGGCACACGTTCCATCCGAGGAAGCCCGAGGCGCCGGTGACTAATATCGTTTTCATACAATTTTCCTGTAGGGGCGCACCATGGTGCGCCCGTGCGATTACGACCACGGGTCCGCAATCATCGTACAAAAAAATAATAGGACGCCGACATGATGCATCCTGCAACGAAAATGCAGAGCGCGGGTGCCAGGATATACCGGTAGGTATCGAACATCCGCGACTTGAAATACTCGTTTGTCACCACAAAACAGATGTGCACCGGCGACAGGATCATGCCCATGTACCCGCAGCCGTAGGCAAGCGTGGTGGCCGCGAGAACGACGTTGAGAGACGGGGACGGGCCGAGGAGCGCGAACACGATGGGGAAACTGGCACCCACGAACCCGAACGCGACGCCGGTCACGGCGCCTGAGATGAAGGGCACCAGCGCGATCACGATCACGATGGGAATTCCCAAACCCAGGAATTCGTCGCGCATTGACATGACCAGCGTGCTGTGGGAAAAAGGCACGGTGAGGGCGCTTGCCGGTAGAAACGGAACGGTGAGAGCTCCAGAAAAAATCTGAATGCCGAGAACCAGAAGCATCATTTCCCATGTGTTCTTTTTTGCAAACATGGTCACGGAAGGGGAAAACGCGTCCGTATTTTTCCAGAATATCATGACAAGCCCGGCGACAAGGCCGACCACCATGGCCACGATATTGGCCAGCGTCCGCGACATTCCCGCTGCCGAGGGCAAAAGAAACGATCCGGCGAGGGACACGATGACGAGGACCGCAATGGGCCAGAGCGTCGAGCCTGCTTCGCGTATGTCAAGCTTCCCCCGTTTCTCCTTCCGCTCCCCGCGGCCGACCCCCCGCATGATAAAGGCGTAACCGCTGGCGGCTGCGGCAAGCGTGAAGGGCATCTGGATCAGGAAGAAAAGCCCTGAGGAAAGCCCCGAATACTTGATGGCAAGAATGATCCCGGGATACAGAGGCCACCAGTATTCCCATATGTGCCTGAACCAGTAATTGATCGCGGCCTTGTGCGGCGGTTTCAACGCCTGGTCAGGATCAACGGCCGCAACCATGGGCGCGGAAAACAAGGCCCCTCCGGGCATGGGAAGCAGGCCGACAAGCGCAGGAAGACCGGCAAGCAGAAGCCGCGGGCTTTTGAGCCATTGCTCCAGGGCGGTGATCGTGCGCTTCATCCTGCCCGTCTTGTCAAGCGCTTCCGTGAAGAACAAGAGCAGGAGAATGACCACGAGCAGCAGGTAATTTTCCGGCGACAGAAGCGAATGCGCCTGGTAGGAGAGTCCCGCCAGGGGGCCGGTTCCGGTCCACAGGGTCAGGACAATGGCAAAGACCAGGATCGCATACCCCAGCCCCAGGCCGAACCGGTACGCCACAAGGATTCCGAAGAACGATAAGCCGACCTTGATTGATGCGGGAAGATTGACCAGGAATTCCATGAGCGCGCTTTGTCCTCCTCTCGGCGAAATAATAATAATACATCAAAACGCGGGCTTTGCACTCTCAATCGTTTTGAAGGTGAGCGCTTAACGTAGTGGCAATTGCATTGTACGCGCGGTTTTGATATAATAGGGTTGCTCACGTTGCGGATTTTCACTTTCATTTCTGACAGGACTGTCCTCTATCTATGGTTTCACTCATGCTGGTCTCGGAAAACGAGCGCGAAGCGCAAATCCTTAAAATGGCGTTTGAACAACGCGGCATTACGGTGCTTGCGTCAAAAGCAAAATACCAGAATTACATCAAGACCCTGCAATACCTGCCCGACATCATTCTCATGGAGCTGCCCCGGCCGTGCATGGACCAGCTTCATTTCGCGGAACTTATCAAGAGCCACAAAAAGGCGCGCCGGATTCCGATCTTCGGCTACGGAAACAATCTGGCGGCCCTGGAAAAGAACGGCATTGTCAAGGTCGGCGTGAATTACTACTTCGAGCGGCCGCTCAAATTCACGCAGATCATCAAGTCCATCGAAACCATTCTCAAGCAGTTCAACAAGAACCTTGACGCAAAGCCCGCGGCGCAGGACAAGGAAAAGGACATCGAACTGCTGCTCGCCTCGGACACGTTGCCCCTGAAAAAAATCGAAATCATCACCTCGTATGTTTCCTCGCTTCTCGCATTTCCGTTCACCGTCACCAAGGTGCTGAGCCTTGCCGAAAGCGAAAAATCAGCCGCGTCGGATCTGTCACGGGTGATTGAATCCGACCCGGTGCTGTCGACCCAGATTCTCAAGCTTTCAAATTCCGTGCTGTTTGCGAGCCTCAACCGGCGGATTTCGACGATCAAGGACGCGATCGTGCGAATCGGGTTCAAGGAAACGAAGCGGCTCGTCATGAGTATGTCGGTGATGCAGCTTTTCGACAAGAACAACAAGAATCTCGGCTTCGACCGCACCGGCTTTTGGTTCCATTCGCTGGCGACCGCCGTCATCGCGGAACGTCTGGCGCGCCGTGTGGGCACGGTCAACGCCGACGAAGTGTTTTTGGCCGGGCTCTTGCATGATTTCGGCATCATCGTTCTCGACGAATTTTTCCCCACCTTGTTTTCCAAGGTCCTTGAAGACACGGCCAACAGCGGTGGAATGTTCATCGAACGCGAGAAAGCGCTTTTGGGCATCCATCACAACGACGTGCTCGGGGAGATCTTCACAAAATGGAAACTTCCCGATCTGGTGCGCGAGGGAATCCTGCGGCAGTTTGCCGCCGAATCGTTCAAGGACGCCATCGATTCGCCGGAAAAGAAATACGCGGTGTGCGTTTCCATGGGGAACATCCTGGCAAAAACCGTGACGCTGGGCAGGGAGTGCGACCAGTACGTAACGCCGCTGCCGAACCAGTTTTTCTCCTTTGCCAAAATGCCGACCGGATTCTCCAAAACGTTTCTGGAGGAAGTGTACAACGAAATGAACGTGTACCGCGAATTCCTCAGGCTCGACATCCCGGACGCGGCCGCGCCCCGCGAGGGAGTGTCGCTATCCGAAAAGACGCGCATCGGCGTCATCAACCTCGCCGCCGACGTGTTTGTGCCGCCGCTCCTGTTCTACCAGAAGGAAGGGTTTAATGTCAATCTCATGATGACGGGCGGCAATCTTTCCAAATACGACAAAGCCTTTGACCTCATCCAAATCTGGGCAGGCGCGCAAACAACGCTGGATCAGGTCAGGGCCTACAGCCATATTGTCAAGTATGAGGAGCCAAAGCCGGAGGCGGAAACGCCGCCCGTGTTTGCGCCGGTCCTGGTGATCCTGCCCCCGGACAATGCCGCGGCATTCCGCGATGCGGCAGGGGGGACCCCGGCCATTTCATGCGCCTACAACCGACTTGACGTGAGGCAACTCGACCGGTACGCGACGACCATCCTGCTCGGACAAACCGTGTCGTTGGCCGATATCGACGTCCAGTTGAAGGCGCGGGTCGACACCACTGCGCTCAAGTCCGCGGCGTCCCGGCACGATCCTGCGGCGGAGTCGGCGGAATCTGTGGCCGCTGCTCAAGGGTCACCGGATCCTTCGCCTGCGCCCGAGGAGCTGCCATGAAGAAAATAGAACTGTCGTCATTGGTTCCGGGCTCCCTGTGCGAGTCCGATCTCATTTCCGAAAGCGGCGAGCTGCTCGTGTCCAAGGGAATGCCCCTTACCGAAAAGCACATTGACCTCATGCGACGCCGCAACATTTACGAAGTATATATGAAGCTGGCAGGGGAAGCCGAGGAGCTCCATCAGATACTTTCCAAGGACTTCGAGGAACTCGAGGACCTCCAGTTCGACGATCCGGCGCACAGCGTGCTCCTGGCGATGAGAAAATCACCCGAACCTAAGGCGCTGCAGCTCCCCCTTCTCAAAGGCATCAAGCCGGGCCAGGAAGGATTCAACCAGCTTCTTGCATCGGAAAAGGTGCGTGCCATGGACGCATCTGTCAAAGAGGGTTTTTTCCCGGACAGGCCGGTCGGGCCCGCGCTCAAGCTGCGGGCGACCCAGGCCACTGCGGAAACGCGAACCGAAGCGTACAAAGAGGGGTTGAAAACCTCCTATGCCGAGGCTCTTAAAAGCGTTAAGTACGTGCTGTTGTCCCTTGCCGACGGGAAGGCCATGGACGGCACCATCATCAAATCTGTTGTTGAGCGATTCGTCAGAACCTGGCTCACCGATCGTAATATCCTTCTCAACATAACCCACACCAAACCAACGGACGGCGAATACCTGTATCACCATTCGCTCAACGTGTGCCTCCTGGCCATCAACATCGCCGCCGCGGCCGGGTTCAACGAAAGGCAGGTCCTTGACATCGGCGTCGGCGCCACACTCCATGACGTGGGCATGCTCCTGATCCCGCGGGAAATCTTCCTGAAACGGGGCAGATTGACAAAAGACGAGTGGTATGAAGTGCAGAAGCACTCGGTCTTCGGCCTGCACTTGCTTGAAAAGGTTGACAGGCTTCCGGAATCCGCCTGTTTCATAGCATATCAGACCCATGAGCGCGAAAATGGTCAGGGGTATCCCAAGCAAAGGAACGGCAGGTTCATTCACAATTTTTCGAAAATCGTCCAGATCGCCGACGTGTTTGAATCCCTTTCATCGCCTCGGGAGTATCGTAGCGCGTACATTCCATATCACGCCATGGAAATTCTCATCAAGATGTCGCGAAAGAACCTGCTTTGTAGCGAGTTTGTCAAGTCGTTTATTGCCTACATGTCGCTATTTCCGGTGGGAAGCCTCGTAGAACTTTCCGACCATAGAGTCGCCAAGGTGGTCCAGGCGAATGAAACGCATTTCACCAAACCCATTGTTAGTATCATTGCTGACGCCAAGGGTGGCTTGCTTTCGGCCCAAAATATCCAACAGGTCGATCTCTCCATGCAATTGAACATACAGATCATCAAGGCTGTTGCCATGAATCACCTGCCGGGTCTGGATATCATGCACGGGTTTTGAGAAGTCGAGACGTTGAGGCGATATAGTTGAAATGTTGCCCGGCGAAATGTTATGGACATAGAGCTATCAGAGGCTTGCCAAGGACAATTGATCGGCTTTAAAAATTGACCGCGACGAAAAAAAAATGTATATTCTTCCGCGTCTCTCTACGCACCATTAGCTCAGTTGGTACCCCGACTAAAGTCGGGATTGGGCTTTGGTGACTGCTCCCAAGGGGAGCGAGGATTGTAAGCCAACTTCGCTTATTTGTTCTGTAGATAACGCACCATTAGCTCAGTTGGTAGAGCAACTGACTCTTAATCAGTAGGTCGATGGTTCGACCCCATCATGGTGTATAAAAAGAGCCTTCCTGCTTTGCAGGAAGGCTCTTTTTTTCCCTCTATGGGAACTGGGCTCGTAGATCCGGGGTGGCATTTGTTTCTCCGCCGCAAGAAACCTCGGCAGCGGCCAGGGTCTATTCCTTTTCGCTCTCAATCTTGATCATTGTTGTATGAATGTTGATGGGCTCTGTTCCAATTTCCAAAGTGGAAAGAACCGCTTCAATCTTCCGGAGTTCGTCCGAGTCCTTTATTTTGTCCTTGAGCAAGAGCGCCTGATTCTTGATCGTGAGGAATTTTTCCATCAGGTCGGTGGTCAGGTTGTTGCAGTCGTCCGAAAGCTCCTTCAGCTCCTGGTGTTCCCGGAACTGGATCCGTGCATTGATCTTTCCCTGCCTGATGAGGCCTGCCCATTGTTCGAGCTTATAAATCGGGACAGCATATTTTCTGGAAGCGTAAAGCCCAAGGCATACTGCAAGAACGAAATTCAGAAGCGAACTGATCAGGAGTGTGGGCAGGATAATGAAAATAATGTTTTCTTTTGTCAAATTGGCAAGCCGGTCCATCTGGTACAACAGAACGCTGTCGTACTTGAGATAGTATACCAGGAGCAAGGTGCATGAGCAAATAATGGTCGCGAGAATTGCCGTAACAACGATCTTGACTATCAATCGAATCTGCAGAGACCGTTTGACAAAGAACGTGCCGACACGCTGCCTGCGGACCTTTTCCATGAAAAACCCTTGCTTTGTGAAGGTTCGACCGCCGAAGTTCCCGTGCAATGAAACAGCCGCACAACTGCGAAAAGGGAATCATCACAATATACTATTCGAGCGAACCGCTCTCGGTGATTTTCCAACGTTCCAGGAAGGTGGCGGTGCCTTCATGTATCTTAGCCCGGTGGAGCCCCGCCGACAGGAGTCGGCGGCCCCAAAAATTACCTTTGGCTCAGGGAGCCGAAGGATACTTGTGCGACATCCCGCGACGCTTCGAAGCACCCGCAGGGGTGTAGCAGAAGGCCCCCGACAAAATCGGGGGCCTTCTGCGTAGTGGGCAAACAACCCGGCTGATAGCACTGCAAGAGTTGGTTCGGTTGTTTTCTTAGTATATTCTCCATATGGTTTTCCGCACTCTCTCCTGTTCCCAGCGGCAATGGATAGTGGTCCTTGCCGCGCTCTTTGCCGCACTTTTTGCCTATTGCAAACATGTCCAACCCCGTTCCACCCGTAGCTCGGCCATCGCAATGACGGGTATTCCTGCAGTCCCTGACTCGCTCTGCAAAAAAGTCGCCCGCTACCTGTCCTGGTCCGGATCGGCGTTTCAGGACTGGACGCCTGACGGAAAATCCATGGTAGCCATTATCCGGTCAGGCCAAACCGATCAGATCCACCTCGTGAAGAATCCGGGCGTCGCGCCAAAACAAATCTCGTTTTTCTCAGAACCCGTGACCTCGGTCAGTGTTGATCCGGACCCCGCCCGACGCCTCATGGTGTTCACAAAAGACAGCGGCGGCAATGAGAATTTCCAGATTTTCCTTTCCGCCATCGATTCGTGTACTCCCCGGCTTCTTACCAGCGGCGGAACATCGCAGAACGGCGGCATTGTCTGGTCGAATATGGGGGACCGCTTTGCCTTTGAAAGCAACGCACGCAACGGAGTCGATTTTGATATTTACCTGAGCGACCTAACGATCGTGCAACCGGTCTTGACGGCCGGAGGCTCCTGGTCTGTGCTCGATTGGTCGCCGGACGACAAGATGCTTCTGGTGCAGCGATACCACTCCCGTACCGCATCGTTTATCGCAGTGCTTGACCTTGCGAGCGGTACATGGACGCCCCTTGGCGACACGACTGACACTGTTTCGCAGGAAACCGCTGTATTTGCCGCCGGAGGCAAGGGCGTTTTTCTGACCTCTGACGAAAGTTCGAGCTTCCGCACTCTTCGCTACTACGACTTTGCCACGCGCCGGGAGGCGCCACTGACGCAAGATATCAAGTGGGACGTGCGGGGAATTTCGATTTCAAACGACCGGGGCACTCTCGCATTCATAACAAATGAAAATGGTTTTTCCAGAGTGTTTCTCATGAACGCGGCAACGCACGTGTATCGGGAAATTCCAGGATTGCCCCAAGGAGGGATATATCACCTCCGGTTCGACCCCACCGCCGCCTATCTTGGCGTAGTCATGAATTTGCCCCTCCACCCCGAAGACTGCTGCGCGATACGACTCCGGGATTTCACGCTTGTCAGGTGGACGAACAGCCCGCTCGGCGGGCTCGAAGAAAAAGCGCTTGTGGCGCCCGACCTCATACACTACCCGACCTTTGACAGCATCGGCGGAAACCCGCGCCAAGTACCGTGTTTTCTTTACAAACCGCAGAACCGAAAGGCTCCCTTTGGGGTCATGATCCTGGTTCATGGCGGCCCCGAAAGCCAGTTCTGGCCGTACTTTTCCCCGACCGTTCAATACTTTGTCAACGAAGCCGGATTGGCCGTGCTTGCGCCGAATGTGCGGGGCTCCGGCGGATACGGGAAAGAATACCTCAAACTTGACGACGGCTACAAACGCGAAAACGCTGTCCTTGATATCGGCGCCCTGCTCGACTGGATTGCCCGCCGGCTCGACCTTGACGCATCGCGTGTCTGCATCAGTGGTGGATCGTATGGAGGCTATCTCTCGCTGGCCTCACTGGAGAAGTACGGGAACCGTATTTCATGCGGCATCGACATGTACGGCATCAGCAACTTCGTGACGTTTCTCGAACATACATCCGGATATCGCCGCGATCTCCGTCGCGTCGAATACGGCGACGAACGCGATCCTGCCATGCGCGGCTTTCTGAAAAGAATCTCTCCCCTTTCGCAGGCATCACATCTCGCCCGACCGCTCCTCATCATTCAGGGCGCAAACGATCCCCGTGTGCCGCTGGGAGAATCAGAACAGATCGCGGAGGCAGCCAGAAAAAACAACAGTAGCGTCTGGATGCTGATCGCCAATGATGAAGGTCACGGATACCGGAAAAAATCAAACATTGATTTTCAGGAATGCGTCGAGGCATTCTTCTTGCAGACCTGTCTTCCGCCCGGGAAATAGCCCGTTTCTCCGGCCGCCGGTTTGCTACCGGATATGAATGACGCACCGGGCACAACCATTGTGACGATTGTACATAAAACAGGTGCGATCGTCAATATTCCTCCCTGCCGTTGTACGGTATATTCTTCATTATTACACAATTCTAGGTCACCCTACATTCAAGGCTTGGGAGACCGAAGAAAGGCAAACAGAATGAATGTAGGAAGAAAGCCGTTACCAGTAATGTTCTTCATGGCGATAGTATGTGGTTCGTTGCGAGCTCATGCTATTGATTCCAATTACAAGACCACGCTGCAGACCCTGTGTGATGCCTTGCTTTCCACGCAAATAACCGACAAAGCAAACACAAACTACGGGGCGCTGGTGTGCCAGTCCACCAACCCGGATGATCATCCGATCCATTCGAGATGCGCTGAGGCAGTTTACCCGTTCGCCGTGCTGTACAAACTTGACACAACGAGAACCAAGTACCGGGACGCGGCAGTCATTCTCGGTAATTGGCTCAGCAAAATCCAGGAATCTTCCGGCGCCAATAATGGTTCATGGGATGAAACCTGGCCCCTGACTAACGGCTGGCACGGGACCACCGCAGATCAGCTTATTTCGCTCGCCGGCGCTTATCCCATTCTAAAGCCCTTTCTCACTTCCTCGGAAAGCGCCACCTGGATCAGTACCATTACCAAGGCTGCCGATTGGTCGGTCGGCTTTTTCCCGCAAAGTAATGTCAACTACAACGCAGTGAGCGCCATTGCCCTGGTGGTTGCGTCAAGCGTTGTCCCTTCGCCCAAGGCGGTCTGGCTGACAAAGGCGGATGCTCTGATGAACGCCGGTACGCTCGACTCCATAAATTCTGATAACCTTCTCACCGGTGAAGGAAAGGGTGTAGACCAGGGATACGACATGGCCCAGAGCATCGGGTATGTCGCACTGTACGGAATACTCAAGAACAGTGCACCCATCAAGCAACGCGCCGCGGACATGCTCCATGCCCATTACCGCTTCGTGTATCCAAACGGGTCGGTCGACAATTCATGGGGAACGCGCTCGTTCAAATGGGGATATGAAAGCGGGACAAAGACAGCGCCGGGCGTTTACTTTTCGTTCGCGCTGCTGGCGGACGTTGATCCGACGTTCAACGCAGCGGGCCTCACCTGCCTGGATTTCCTGCGCACCAAATGCATCAACAGTGATGGATGGATCGTATATGGCCCCCATGCAAAAAACCATGCGACAAGCACGCCGCCGTGCAATTACCAGACCTTCGCCCGGGCGCAGAGCCTTGCCTTGTCGATTGAGTACGGACCAAACGTCACGGCAACCGCCCCGTTCCCTGCGCAGGTCCAGAATTGGTACACGTATTTCTCAACGGTAAAGGTTGCGGTCGTCAGGACGCAGAAGATCATGGCAACGGTTTCATCGTACGGCCAAATCGGAACATACCCGCGGTCCACGGTTCCCAAAGGCGGCAGCGTCTGCAACCTGTGGTACGAGGGATTCGGAGATAACGGGTTTTTGCAATCATCGTCTGCCACGGATTACACCAGGATCGAGACTATGCACATGCCCATCGAAAGCGTTACGCCCCTGACCCTGACTCCGCGAGTGGAAAGCACGATCGGCGGGACATACTACACCAACCTTTACGAGACCGGCGCGACCATGAGCGTTGCGAAGAACGCCGACAACGTGAGCGTGACCTCGAGCGGCAAACTGGTGTCGCAGGCCGGCGCGAGTTCCGCCGCCAGTTTCTCTATAGTCAACATATTCTACGCGACCTCGGTGAGAAAGGAAATAACGGTTTCCGGGGCGGCCTCCTCGTATAAAATCATCGAGCCCTTTGTCAAGGACGCCGGGACTGTGTTTGCCAAGACAGACGCAAACACGGTGACGATCAAGCCTTCGTCAGGGGCGGTATGGACCGTGCACGTGGATAGCTTGAGCATGGTGGCCTCTGCGCTTACACTGGGGACCGATTCCTCCAAATACTGGTGCCCTTTCCCGGGCATCGAAGGTTATCCGGTGATCATCAGCTTTACAACAGCGTCAGCAGCCGCGCAGACCGTTTTCCTGACCATCAGCGGACCGGCAACAACCGGTATTTCGGCTTCTTCGCCGCAAGCGGCCTATGGCGAAGGCATGGCGCGGGTCCGGTATAGCCCGGCAGGCATAAGCGGCCGTGCCGCACTACGGTTTTACACCCCTGCAAGCGGCCATGCCGCACTCAGGATGTATTCGGTTTCGGGGCGGCTCGTGGCAACCCCGTTCGAGGGGTTCGCAGCCGCTGGGGAACACGCCGTTGTCTGGAGCAAGACCCTGTCCGGTGGAATACTCATTTGCGCCTTGACGTTCGAGGGCCGGGAAATCGCCTCGATGCTGATGATCAACCGGTAACGGCTCGCAGCATTGACCGACTGATCCTGCCGCCTTCTCCGGACATCGCTAACTCGTCGCGTAACCTCGGGCCTTTGACGCGCAGACCGCATCCCACGTCCGCCGGCTGCCACAATTTATAGGTAGCCAATCATACTCATTTATCGAATACTTATAGGGATACGCGGTTGGCATCACATTGCGCCATTGATCCACTCACGGTGCGTGCCTGTCAACCGATTGAAAGTGATTGTCCCGGATGAAAATGTCACGGTTCAGCGACCACCCCTATAATCCGTACGTGATTATTTTCCTGCTGTGCGCGGCGAGCTTTGCCCCGTTTTCCGGCAAAGCATTTCATATGGACAGTCCGGTCACCGTGTATATGGCGCGCCAAATGACGCACAATATCTGGAACCCGGTCTTGGGTCATTACGGTGTGCTGCTCTCTTTTTGGAACCACACCGACCTGCCGGCGACGAGCGCATTTTATGCAACTCCTCACCCGCCGCTCATTCCGGTGTATCTCACCGGATTCGTCGCGCTGTTCGGCGAGAACGAAATGGTCCTGAACTGGACGATGTTCCCGTTCTTCTTCCTATCGGTGTTGTTTTTTTTCCGGATCGCATCGCTTTGGCTTCCCCGGTGGCGTCTGGAATCGACGCTGCTTTTTCTCGTGAGTCCAGTCGTATTTGTCAACTCACAGAACGTCATGCTCGATGTGCCGCTCACTGCGTTTTGCATGGCAGCTTTTTTCTATCTGTTCCGGGGCAACGGCGCAAAAGACGCTGTGTACGCCGGTTGCTTCACCGCTCTGGCGCTGCTGACGAAATTTACAGGAGCCTCGGTCCTTGTCTCGGGGATACTCATTTACGCCCTTTCCCGGCAATGGCGGTTCTGCTGCTGCTTCCTCGTCCCCTGCGTCGTCTTGTACGGGTTGGACATCGCGCATGATGTCTCGCTGTGGGGAACGACACAGCTTTCTGCCAACGGGCACGCACATTACATTTTGGGCGACATACGCTACCGTTTCGAACGCCTCGTGTCGTATGTCGGAGGCGCCATCGTCCTTCCGGTGTTTCCGCTGATTTTTTTGCTTGGCATGAAAAAATTCCGGGTCGCTGCACTTTGTGCGACAGGCGCGGCATCGCTCTGGGCGTATCTGCTATACAGCAAATTGCACTATTCCGTGCCTTCTGCAGCGCTCTATGGGCTGTGCGCGTCTGCGGGTAGTGCACTTTTGTACGGGACTATCGTATTCTTACTCAAAGACAAGCGCAAGCCCTGGGGGCAAGGCCTTGCCTCTCACGTCGTACTTCAGATCGTGGGCGGCGGCTTCTTGACATTATATTCCGCACGTTACCTGCTGCCGGTCGTGTTTGCCTGTGTTTTGTTTCTCGCGTCGGTCATCGATTCTCTGGACAAACGGGTCTCAAAGAAACTCATCTGGGCAGTGCTCATCCTTTCTTCGGCCGCAATCTCGGCATTGCTATCGGAATCGGATTATCAATATGTGGAAGCCGAGCGTCGAGTCGCACGCGATATTCGCACTGGGTTTCCGGACAATACTATCTTTTACAGCGGCAGGCTCGGCTATTTGTATTATGCGGACAGGGCTGGGTTTCTCAATCTGATGGTTGACGGCCGAAGACCTTTGGCAGGAGATATCGTGCTGCGGAACACGGCGTCGCGAGACGATGCATGTTACTTTACCGACACGACTCAATACTCCCTTGTCACCGATTTCCACTATCCCCTGTTTCCGTTGCGCGCCATGACCGGCCGGGCAGGCTTTTACGGAAACGACAGGCTTCCCTACGCCTGGGTCTGGCCTCCAAAGGACCGCGTTTTTCTCGTGTACCGAAAACGCTAGATACTAAAAGCATCGGGATGGCCAAATCCGGTGCGCCTGGGGAGTAAGCAATTCGTCACATCAAAAAAAGTCGTGCGCTGCCCACATCGTCTTACTTGCGATATCATAATAGAAACCGCATGCGATTTTGGAATAGGCGGTATTGGTCATATTTATGTAGTGGCCGTGCGCGGAATAGGGCGTACCCGGGCCTTCATCCCACATCATCTGAAGGCAACTGACGACAATCGTATTGGCGATCAAAAGCATGTTCGTCCCAGTCCATCCGGGGCATTCGTTCTGCGCAGATTCCTTGCAATGACCGAAGGCGCTGTGCGCCGTATTGGCCGCAAAATCCAATTGGGCCTGCGTATCGACGCATGCGTCCATGGACTTGTTCCGAATGAGTCTCTTGAGCGCGAGGGTGGCGCGATAGTCGTTGACACGGTGTACGATTTGCTGGCGAGCCTCAGAAAACGTGTCGGGCTCGCCGAGCGAAAAATCGATCGTGTCTACAAACAGATACACATAACTGCGGATCACGTTGTTCCTTGCAAAACCCTGGCCGGTCGCGACAAGCGTATCCTGGATCGGGAAAGTCCCGAGCAAAGCCACGGGTTTTTCCAAGGACCGGCCGGTTTCCGAGGCCTTTACGTCAGAGAATAGAAAAGTCTCCCCGCCGCATTCTGCGACTCTAAATGAATATCGCGCCGGGCCGACATTCACCTTCAAGATTCCTGATTGATGGGAGAAACCGTTCAACGGCAACGTCACCTCGTGGCGCCCTGCGGCCCATGAAGGTTTTGTGATCACCCAGAGCGTCCGGCCCCTGAGGTCGAACAGGCCTGCGTTGAAGCGGTCGCCGTCCGATAACGCCACGCTGAGCCTTTTTCCTGAAAGCGCGCACCTCGGTGCCGGCGGAATGCTGCCCTGCCGTAGGGAAACCCCTGCGTTCCAGTTGATGCAATATTTGCCGTCCGGACCCGAGACAGCTGTCAGGTTCTTCTTCTGGAGCTTGACTGATACGCCCGGAACAGGACTTCCGGTTGCATTTGTCACGGTTCCGCACAGGGTTATTACGGATTGGCTCAATGAGACGGTGGCCAACATTGCCACGACAATTGGAACATACAGGGAACATTTGACCAACATAGGACCTTCTCGCGGCAAAGGGAACGGATGCCAGGCGGCTCGCACCAGGCCTATTCATAATAATAACACTTTTCCTGGTGAATTGCTGCAGGTTTGGAGAGGTCTTGACAGCGCGTTTTTTGCATTGCTCTTTTGCGTGGAATCGGCTATTTTATGTGCGGATTTTGACTTTATATGCGGCCATAGCTCAATTGGATAGAGCATCTGACTACGAATCAGAAGGTTAGGGGTTCAATTCCCTTTGGCCGTACCAAAAACCTCCGGGAAGACCCGGGGGTTTTTTTGTTTACGCGCAAGAACCCCTGGTTGCATCCATGCTGCTTTTCCAGGCAAAACCGATGGCTGCATAGCACAATTTTTGTGCATTTGTGATCTTCTAACAAAACTTCAAGCATTTTATCGAGATTCCCGTATATTAATCTTTATCCAAGGATGTTCTTGCCTTTTCCCTTTTCTTGAAGAGGTTAGCGAATGAAATTGGTTAAGAGAACTCATTGCGCGTTGATTCTTAGCTGTTTGTCAATGTTCTCATCGACTTCTGCAATTGGCTATGCAACGGCCGTATCCAAGAATTCGAACACGAATCCGTCGATGACGGTTGATTCATTAAATTCCGATACACTCTCAATTCGCTATGACGAGAAGGGAGATAGGGCGATCTTCATTTCGGGAAAAATCACGGAAATTCCCGGTTCGGCGGCTTCGTTGAACAAAATGAGCGAGGCGGCGAAGAACAAGCTTGCGTGCCGGCACTATCTTACCCGCATCCGGTATGCCTTGAAAATCAGCAACCCGTCAGAGGAATTCGAGATTATCGACTTACCAAAGGATAACAGCCAAAGCGCGCATTACAAAATCAAACAAAAATTCCACGGCCTCTCGGTGTACGGCGCGGAAGGCACGGTCCACATAAACGGCGCCACCGCCTCCTTTATCGGACGCATCGTCGCATCGCCGACCGCCGACGTCATTCCAACGGTATCGCAGGCGCAGGCAATACATCTGGCGGTTTCCGACCTGACAAACAGCGGCATTGTCGTCCGCGATCTGACAAATGAGGAGAAAGGCCTTCTGGAATATGAGAGCCCCACGGCGGAACTCGTCGTGTTCCCCCTTTCCATGACCCCCGACACAACCCGGCTCGCCTACCGGATCCTCATTCGCCCCAATTTTATCGACTGGTGGGAATATATAGTCGATGCGCATTCGGGCGTCGTGTTGTCAAAATATAACCGTACGTGCGATGCCGGCGACGTAACGGCAAACGTCAAAGACCTTCGTGACAGCATCAGGACGATCCACGCGTACTTGTCCGATAAGTACTATCTCATCGATGCTTCCCGTCCCATGTTTAATGCATCGAAATCCCAAATACCCAATTCGCTGACCGGTGCAATTGTAACCTACGACTATCAGAACAAAAACCCTGCGACATCGTCGTTCAACCTCATCAGCGGCACGCAAAACACCTGGGACCCCAAGGCGGTGTCCGCCCAATATAATGCCTCAGTAGCCTACGAATACTATAGGACAACGCACGGCAGAAATTCGATAAACGGCAACGGGGGCTCAATTCTATCGTTTATCAATGTCGCGGACCAAACCGGAAGCGCGATGGACAATGCCTATTGGAACGGCAAAGGAATGTTTTACGGAAACGGCAGTAAAATCTTTTATCCCTTGGCCGCCGCGCTTGACGTTGCCGGTCATGAGTTGACACATGGCGTTGTCGAGGCGACGGCGGCCTTGCTTTCCACCGGTCAATCGGGATCGCTCAACGAATCGTTGGCCGATATTTTCGGCTGCATGATAGACAGAAGCAACTGGACCATGGGAGAAACGGTCCTCCGTCCGGGCTTATATGCGTCAAATGCCTTGCGAGACCTTTCCAACCCCCATAACGGCACCACAAAAGGCAAGCCTGGATGGCAGCCACAATCGATGTCCGAATACCAGGTCCTGCCGAATACGACGGCCGGCGACAACGGCGGCGTGCACATCAACGACGGCATCACCAATCATGCCTACTATCTTTTTGCAACATCGGTGGGAAAAGACAAAGCGGAAAAGGTTTTTTACCGCACGCTCACGACCTACCTAAGCGCATCATCGCAATTTGTCGATCTGCGCATAAGTTCTCTTCTGGCCTGCGAAGACCTGTACGGTAAAGGATCGGCGGAAGAAACCGCCCTTGGCGCAGCATTCGACACGGTGCAGATTTTCGACAATACTCCCCGGGTCACCCATCAACCCGATTTGCCGGTAAATCCCGGAAAGGAATTCGTTTTGCTGACGTCGGCCCCTCCCGCAAGCGACGGTACGACCTTGTATATTGCCGACAGCGCGTTCGGCTCACTGAAAGGCGTTTCCAAACGTCAAGTGAAATTCCGTCCGTCGGTTTCCGACGACGGGAAAAAGGCCCTTTTCGTGAGTTCCGACAAGAAACTCATTGCGCTGTCATTGGATGCGGACCCCGTGACGGAAACGGTTGTCGATAGTTCAAAAATTTGGTCGCTTTGCGCGCTTTCACGTGACGGGAAACGATATGCCGCGGTCAAGGACTCGAAAGACACATCGATTTACATCGGCAGCATGAGCGGCGGCCCCGTTCATCGATTTAATTTGAATGGTCCTGCAGACAGCACTCCGCAAATTGTCTCGGGCGCGGTTTTTTCAAGCGCGCTTGAGTGGAACTTTTCCGGGGAAGAAGTGATTTACGACGTGTATAATTCCTTGTCCGGTCCGAGCGGAACAAGCATATCGGATTGGGACATCGGTTTTCTCAGTTCGTGGGACCAGCAAGGCAATACGTTCGGCGACGGCGAGGTCAGTAAATTGTTCAATAATCTTCCGGATGGCATCAGCGTGGGAAATCCCACTTTTTCCAAAAATTCCCCGAATATCATTGCCTATGAAAGTATCGACAACTCTACTCGCGCCGTTACGGTGACTACCATGAATATGGAAACAAGAAAATCCGTTGTCGTGGCGTCAACCGCATTTCCGGGGTACCCTTGCTATTCGAAGCGTGACGACAAAATCGCTTTTTCGACCATCAACGGTTCGGATACCGTGGTTTCAACCATTGCACTGAATGCGGACAAACAAACCCCCTCGGGAAGTCCTGCCGTCAAAATCAGAAAAATGAAATGGGCGGTTTACTTTGCTGCAGGAACAAGGATCATTCCTACACCTGTTAACCCGAACACCCCTCTATCGCGAGGCGCTCCCGGTTTCGATGTACGTATTCTATCTTGTAGAAACGGACTCAAAGCCATGATTTATTCCGGCGGCCAATCCACAGTGCGGATCACAATAGCAAGGGCGGACGGCAAGATTCTCAAGAATGAAATTGTAAACACGAATGCACGGAACGTTCTCTACGAATGGAATGGCAGGTCCTCTACCAATACTACCCTTGGGAACGGGGTTTATATACTTCGATTGCAAACGGACCAGGCAACGGTTTCATGCAAAGTATTCATACAGTGGTGAGATTTTATTCCCCTCGCCATGAAGTGTGGGACAGCCTGCACCGCCTGAAGTGGTCCGGGCCTTTGTTCCGCTTCCCAGCTCACTGATCCCCTTGCTTCCGCCGCCTCCCTTGCCGCGATAAAATCGCGTGACCACTAGGGAGTAGTTTCCACCCTCTTGGCTGGCACATTTTTTGCGCAAAATGATAGAGACCATTATGTACACCTCACGCAAAGGCGGCCCTCATGAAACTTCGATCAATCTCCTATTCGACCATTGTTGCCTCATTCCTATTCCTGATTTCCGCGTGCACTTCGCCGATGACCTCGCGCACCGTTCAATCCCAGCGCTCCAATCCGGAATACAGTTTTGCCGCTGATTTTCTGTACGCGTTTTTCATTTTTCCGGACAGCCTTCCCAAAGACACCTTCGGCTTCGCTTCGCCCCAGGCACTATACCAGTCTGTCAACGAACGATGGACATTGTATTTCCCGCCGGACAGCGCGAAACTCTTCCTGAATGACCTGACAACGCAGAGCGCGGGAATGGGCGTTCTGATCGACTCGGTGGCAGGCGGATATCGGATCAAGCAGGTTTTTCCCAATTCTCCGGCCAAGGCCGCTGGGCTTATGCCGGGCGACACCATCGACTCGATTAATGGCGTGTCCGTCGCAGGCGCCAGTTACGACGCTTTCGGCAGCATCGCAGGCGGAAACACTGGAGACAGAAGAACGCTTCATATTCTTCGGGCCGGCGGGCCGGTGACCATCAATGTCACGCTCGGCACCTTTCTTGCGCCATCGGTGTTCACGGACAGTCTTGATTCGACAACCGCATATATTTATCTGTCTATCTTTCTTTCCTCAACCGATCTGCCCGGCGGAACGGTTGAGGAGCTCGACAGCGCGCTTTCGGCAACGCGGTGGGCGCCGCACACTATCCTGGACCTGAGCGGCTGTCCGGGCGGCGATCTTGACCAATGCGTCGGTGTGTGCGGCAGGTTCGTGCCGGACAACACGTCCATCGTTAAGATCCATGAGTGGCTTTTGGACACGACAAACTTTTACATTAACCTTGTGGATACCGTGTTGGTGTCCTCGTTTTCCGGCGCAGAGCTATCCAGAAAATTCCTCGTCCTCGTGGACAGCAACACCGCCAGCGCCGCGGAAATATTGACGTCGTGCATCATGAGCAACAGGCCGGACATCAAGACCGTGGGTGCCAGGACATTCGGAAAGGCGCGCGGCCAGGTCCTCAACCTGACACCGGACTCCGCTCTTGTGAAGGTAACGTTCGCGCTGTTTACGCCCATGGTGGGAGCCCGTTACGACCTTGTCGGCATTGTGCCTGATGTTTCCGTGCCCTCGGATTCGAGCGCTCTCGTGGTCGCTGAGGCGATCATTGCCCAGAACGCGGGGACGACAAAACAGCTTGCAGCTGCCGCCCATACTGCAGCGTACGCCCGGATCAACGCTTTGCGGAAAGCATTTGGCCGGGCAGGAACATCGCCGATGGCCTTGAAAAAAATGCGGATAAGACTGTAAACTATCCTTGGTGGCCAAGCCGGTCACTAAGGAGGACTTGACAAGTGCGCACCATTATTTTTCTGTTTACGGCCGTATCAATTCTGTTATGCACCGAGGGCTTTGGCCGGACGCGATATGTGGCGCCTAACGGAAGCGACGGTGCCTTGGGCTTGGCCGCAACCCCCTGGCTCACCCTGCAGCACGCGGCCGACAGTGTGCGCGCCGGAGACACGGTCATTGTGCGGGCCGGTACGTACAAAGGCTTTGTTCTCGGCTGGGACAATCCGCAGAACGGAACGCCTTCTCTGCCCATCCTTTTCAGGGCAGAACCGGGCGCCATCATCAACGACCGGAATGCCAAAACCGCGGACGGCATCAATCTTGAAGGTGCAAGCTATATTGTCATCGACGGATTTACCGTTAAGAATACGCTCGGCGCCATCACTCGCGCCGGCATGCGCGCTGTTGCCGACACCGGCGCGGTGTTGCGAAACAACGTCATCGATTCCTGCGGGACGTGGGGAATTCTCACCGGTTTTTCCGAAAGAGCCGTTATTGAAAACAACATGACGTCGCGTTCCGTGGGCCAGCACGGTATCTATTTCAGCAACACCGCCAGTCACCCTGTTATACGCGGCAACACCGTTTTCGGAAACAGCGCAAACGGCATCCATATGAACGGCGATGTGTCGCAGGGCGGCGCCGGCATCATTTCGTACGCGCTTGTGGAAAACAATATCATTTACAACAACGGCAAGGCCGGCGGGTCTGGAATCAACTGCGACGGCGTCCAGCATTCCCGGTTCCAGAACAACCTGCTTTACAATAACCACGCGAGCGGCATTTCCCTGTACCAGATCGACGCATCACTGCCTGCCACGAATGACACGGTGGTGAACAACACCATCGTCGAGGCCTCCGACGCCCGCTGGTGCGTCAACATCAAGAACGGGAGCATCGGTGCGGTAGTCATGAACAACATACTTTACAATTACAATCCGTCCCACGGCAGCATCAGTCTGGACGCGGAAAGCGTTGCCGGATTTACAAGCGATTACAACATTGTGATGGACCGGCTGACCCGCGACGACGACAACACGATTCTTTCGCTCCTCCAGTGGCGCACGGCAACTGCCCAGGACCTTCATTCGAAGATCGCGACGCCCCTTCAGCTTTTCGTGGATTCGGCGACCGCAAACTATCGGTTGACAGCCACAAGCCCGGCGCGCGATGCGGGTACGGCCCAAAACGCGCCGGTCAAGGACATTGCCGGGACGTCCCGTCCGCAAAACTCGGTCTTTGACATCGGAGCATACGAATACACGAATTCCTCGGTCGTACTGCACCCCGACGCGCAGCGTCAGCAGCTTTCGCAAACCGCGACACGCTCCTTCGACCTGCTCGGCAGGAGCATCCCAGGCACGCGCGTTACGGCAAGCGGTTTTATTATTTTAGAAGCCGGTTCAAAACACGCTACGGAGGTGTTGTATGGTGCGCGTGCTGGTGCCGTATCCAAGGACGGACAACAAGAAGTTCGACCTTGATTGTTATGGTGCCAAGCATATGCCCCTTGTCAAGAAACGCCTTGGCCCTGTCAAGGCCGAAATTGACATCGGTTTACGAACCAGGGGAAAACCCTCACCGTATATAGTGCCTTCTTCGTTATTAATATATAGCCATTCTAAACTAGTTTAAATACTTGCAGACGAATTCCATTCCCCAATGCCTTACATTGATGATTAACGGGGGAACTGCATGTTAAGCGGGCTTTAATCGCTTAACCAACTCCATTCAACCGGCAATTGAGGAGGACTACGATGAAGTCACGACTTTCTATTCACCTAAGTAAATTACTGGCAATCGGGAGCATAGTCGGCGCATCCCTGGGTATCGGCAATCAGGCGATTGCCGCCAGTAGTGTGGGTGACGTGGTGGGCAAAGTTACGGTCGGCTACCAGGGCTGGTTTGCTTGTGCAGGCGATGGATCACCCTTCAACGGGTGGTGGCACCAGTCGCCATCGCCGAACGGTCAAGGCATCAAGTGCTGGCCCGACGTGCGGGAATATACCAAGACCTATGCAACGCAATATGCGAATCTGGGCAATGGGCAGCCTGCAAGGTTGTTTTCTTCCTTCGACCAGTCAACGGTCGACGTTCAGTTCCAGTGGATGCATGAATACGGGATCGATTGCGCAGCCTTGCAGCGGTTCAACCCGACGGGAGGCGAGGGGCCGGTCCGCGATTCGGTGACCCGAAGGGTCAGGAACGCGGCGGAAAAGTACAGCGTGAAATTTTATATCATGTACGATGTCACGGGCTGGTCAAGTGCGCAGACGCAAATCAAGACCGATTGGACAAACAAGATGTCGGCGTATACTGCCTCGCCCATGTACGCAAAACAAAACGGCAAGTTTGTGGTTGACATCTGGGGATTCGGCTTCAATGACGCCAGTCACCCCGTGACAAGCGCGGCAGCCACCGATATAATAGCGTGGTTCAAGGGGCAAGGCTGCTATGTGATCGGCGGCGTCCCGCGTGATTGGCGCACCCACACGGCAGATCTTCCCATGTATCACACACTTGACATGATTTCGCCATGGATGATCGGGTCGATCGGCAACGTCAGCAGCGCCAATAGCACCTATACCAATAATTGGGTGCCGGACCAAGCACATTGCAATGCCAATAATATGGACTATCAACCATGTGTCATTCCCGGCGACAACTCAATCCATCAGCGTTCGCATGGCGACCTCATGTGGTGCATGTTCTACAATGCGGTACGCTTAGGTTGTCAAGGTATCTATATATCGATGTACGATGAATATAATGAAGGAAATCAGATTGCAAAAACCGCTGAGGACCTTACTATGGTCCCGGTTGGTTCCACGTTTGTCGGATTGAATGAAGATGGAACAGCCTGTTCGTCGGATTATTATCTGAGACTCACCGGCGACGGCGGCAAGATGCTGAAAGGCCAGATCGCGTTGACAGCCACGCGTCCAACCCCACCCGTTGGTGCGAATGGCATCATCGGTCAGGGCAGCAGCACTGTTGGCCATCCGGCTCAAAACAAGGTGCTCGAATTGATGCTCGGATCATCGCATGTTTCGCTATCGCTGGCGTTTTCGGCAACGTCCGTTTCGATCTACGACCTCTGCGGTCGCAAAGCGGCAAACTTGGCGGTTGCCCCAGGCAAAACGGTTGTCTGGAATGGGAAGGATGATTTGGGAAACATCGTTTCCGCAGGCGGCTATTTGCTAAAAGCTACTGATGGAAAGCAATCTGTAGCCAGGCCGTTTGCGCTGACCTTCTGATTCAATCAATCGCGACGGTTAGAGACGCCTTGGCAAGGCGTCTCGTTTGCACTTGATCCCCCTACGACGAGGCAACTCGCTGTATCCTGGTTGAAAACGGTTTTTCAACCAGGCTGCTGATTTTCCCTTGTTTTGGCACAACTTGCAGTAAATTACAAACATGGCAGCGCGAAGGGGAGTTCGCGCGTTTCTGGCTATTCTGCTCTAGAGACCATTCAAATGAGGGGGTTGCACCATGCGAAATGTTTCGTTAACCGTTCTATTTTTGATTTCGATAGCCTTCAGTCAAAACGTCTCAATTTCCGGAAAAGTGACTGCCACGGGCGGGGCGGCGATTGAAGGAGCTGTTGTCAAACTTTTTGTCAATGCCATGGCGTGTACGTCGAAGGCTGACGGATCGTATTCGCTCGGCGGTCTGGTTTCAACCATTGGAACGGCCACGCTCCAGCAAGAGAACGGGGTTTCGTTCAGGAACAAAGCGTTTGTCTTCAGAGTTTCCGCGCCTGTTTCCGCACAGGTAAGATTGTATGATTTGAGCGGCAGAAAAGTGGCCACTGTTTTTTCCGGCAATCTCAGGCAGGGCTCAACGTCGGTACCGTTCGCCTTTGGCGGATTGAGTCACGAAATGTATTTGGTCAGGGTTGCCATTGGCGAAACAAATGAGACCTATACGATGGTATCGACTTCGGACAAGAATTTCACTCTGGCGCCCACACTTGCCACCAGGAACATGCTGGCCAAAGCCGAGGCAGTGCCTGACTGGCTGCAGGCGAGCAAAGCAGGCTACGCATCGAGCTCTCAGCAGATTTCTACACTGACCGGCGTCGTCAACATCACGCTTGGAGCGTTGGCGGCTCCAAATTTTGGCGCAAATGTCAAGATTTTTGACCCCACGATGTCCGCAAGCACCATTCAATCGGGGATGAACTTTTCGACAGGGGAATCCAGCACGAACCGCGTCGCATGGTTTTTTAAACCGGGAAATTATTCTGTAACCATATCAGTAAATTTCTACATTCAGGCGTATGGCCTGGGAATGTCTCCCGAAGACGTAAAAATCACGGGATCAGTACAGGACGTAACAGGTGAAGGCACGGGATCCTTCTGGCGTGGCGCGGAAGGCTTTTCCTTTACGCCGGCGGGCGGGACTGATGTCTGGGGCGTATCGCAAGCCGACCCCTTCCGGCGCAACCATGTAAAGGGCGCGCTGAATCTGTGCACAAACGGCGCCAGCGGCGGTTTCATATCCGACTGCGTGATCGATGGTCAGATATCAACCAATTGTGAACAACAATTCTACTTGCGCAACAGCAACATCAATGGGTGTAATTCCGGCGGTATCTGGAATATGTTATTTCAGGGCTGCAATACTCCTCCTGCGGAAACCTATCCGACAGGGGGAGTGACCGTGTCGCCAAAAACGCCGCTTGTACGCGAGAAACCATACATCGTATTTGACAACACTTCCGGCACGTACTCGGTTTTCGTGCCGGCGCTGCGAACGAATTCTCAGGGGACAACGTGGTATAATGCCACTCCAGCCGGGGAATTGTTGCCCATTGACCAGTTCTATATCGCGCAGTCAAGCACTGATAACGCGACCACGATCAATGCGGCGCTCGCTCAAGGCAAAAACCTGATCTTGACGCCCGGCATCTACCAAGTCAGCGCGCCTATCCTGGTTCAGCGCCCCAATACCGTTGTGCTCGGTCTCGGTATGGCGACGCTGCAGCCGCAAAACGGCGTGATTCCGTTGAGAACCGCTGACGCTGACGGTATCACCATTGCCAATCTGCTGATCCAGGCCGGAACAATGGATTCGCCGGCGCTGTTTCAAGTCGGGGATTCAGGCAGCGTGCAGGACCATACCGCCAACCCACCTTTCGTATTCGATCTCTTTATCCGCGCTGGCGGTGCCGTCGCCGGCACCGCAAAGATCGGAGCGATCTTCAACAGCAACAATACTGTCCTTGACCATTGCTGGATCTGGCGCGCAGACCATGGCGCTGGTTCGGGCTGGATTACAGATACGAACACGGTTAGAAACGGACTCGTCGTGAATGGCAACAATTGCATAACTTACGGGCAGATGGTTGAGCATTGGCAAAAGTACAACACGGTCTGGAACGGCAATAACGGCCAGCAGTATTTCTACCAGAATGAGTATAGCTACGCCGTACCGAACCAGGCGTCGTTCATGGAGGGCACTAAGCCGGGAATGCCCGCAATCAAGGTAACCGACGGCGTTACGAAGTTCCTGGGGTGGTGTCTAGGCGTCTATTCCAATTTCAGGGGTGGGGCGATTACGGTTACCAACGCCGTAGAGATACCGAAGGTCCCCGGAGCTTCGGTTCACCACGTTGTTACTTTTTCGCTTGATGGCGATATGGGAACGATTTTGCATGCGGTAAACGATACCGGACCAGCGGCAAAATACGGGGCCACGCACATGATCAGATTCGGTGATTATGTAGGGCATTGATTTGAGGCGTATTTTGGCAAGATAGGGCGAACGGGAAAGGGTGGCCAACCGGCCACCCTTTCTATTTTGTCCAGAGGACAAGTTTGCAATGCGCGTACGACCAGTTGCGACCGGCACCCCTTGTACTCATTGAAAGGTTACCACGTTCTGATACACCGAACTGAAAAACCGACCGTTTTGTAGCTGGCTCCGCCGGTAAAATTTGCGCTGGTAGCATCAATTCGGACAGCACTTGCAGTCGGTCCAGAACCACCCGGATCAGTAGAACTCCACCAATTTTCGGAACTTTTGAATTCCTGGAAGGATCCATCCAAATACAAGTTTCGGTCTCCGGCGCCCACCGCGGTAAAACCGCTTGAATTTGTGGCATCCGAATTGGGGCCCCACCAATACGTTGTGCCAGTCGCTCTCATCGGTCCACCCGCAAGGGAGCTCCCGCCAAGATAGTCTGAGAGAGCGGTCCAATCGTCATCATTCGCAACGCGCCACCCGGCAGGAGCAAGTTTCCCTGTATTCACAACATCCCAGGTATATAAAGCTCCATAGGGATCCTTGTTGGATATGCTGGCATTCGGCCAGCAATAGTCCAATTCATGAGCCCATTTTGTATCATCAGTCTGGTTTGTCAAAGCCGTACCGTCATTTAATTGCGTCGTCTTCAAATTCTGCACCATCCATATCTGGCCGTTGATGTTGACTTCGGAATAAACATTTCCATCCATATCTTTGATGGACCATTTGGCGTAAACAGTAAGGCTTTGCGTAACTGCTGTGCTTGCCGTAAACGCGGATCCGGTTCCGTTTGCGCCGGTATACCACCCGTCAAACACATAGCTGGTTTTTGCCGGATTTGAAGGCAGGGTACCGACTGTCGTGGTTGGCGTTGTGATACTTATTGACGCCGGATTCGGTGCCGTGGTCACGTTAGAGCCGGCGTCAAAGCTGACTGTGGCTGTCCACTTCGCGTAGAGACTCACATTTGCAGTAATGTTGAAATGTGATCCTGCATTGTAGTCGGTTCCTGTCAGCGCACTATTGCTATTCCATTTTCCCGCAAATGTCCAGCCGGTTCTTGTCAAAGGATTCCCGCCTGTGTTGTCAAGCACAGTTACCTGAGTGCCGCTGGCATACGTATTGTTGTCAACCGGAACGGCCCCGCCGCCACCTGGGTTGTTCCCGTAATAGGTGACAGTAAAGACCGGAGTCCATTTTGCGTAAAGAATCACGTTGGATGTACCCATATTCATCGAACCGCCAGCAGCATACGAAGTCCCGCTTCCATCAGGTTGTGTGTTCCATCCGGAAAAGGAGTAGCCTGTGCGGCCGAGATTTCCCGAGTTTGTGCTGATTGGCACGCTAGCGCTCTGCGGGTAGCTATTGTTGTCTGATGGGATTGTCCCGCTGGTCTTGTTGTTGCCGTCATACGTCACCGTATAAACCGGCGTCCATTTCGCGTAGACGACAAGACTCGCGGTGACGGTCGTTGACGCGGTGAATTGAGTTCCTCCCCCGTTTTGCGCCGTAAACCATCCGTCAAATCTGTAGCCTGTCTTGGAAGGATCTGCGGGCAACGTTCCGACCGTTATGGCTGGCTGGACTACATTCTTGGATGACGGATTCGCAGCCACTGTCGCACTTTGGCCGTCAAAGGTTACGGCATAATTGTACGGCGCAGTAACCGTTACCGTCACCACGTAGTCCTGGGTGCTTCCGTCCGCTGCAGTCACGGTGTAGGTGACAGGGTTGGTGAAATTACTAGGAGTACTGGCGCTCGTCTGTGCTACTGATCCAACCTTTACAGATGCACCGCTAGTCGCGAACGTTGCGACCAGGGCTGTCACATTCGTACCAAAGGGGAGGGTCACGGTGACTGTTTTTGCCAATTCATTAACGGTTCCTGTTGCTGAGGGGCTTGCAAAGCTGAATGCGGTAAGCGACTTCGCGTTGCTCAGGCCAACGGTAACCGTCACGACATAGTCTTGCGTACTGCCGTCACCTGCCGTTACGGTATAGGTTAAGGGACTGGTAAAATTGTTGGGAGTCGTAGCGCTGGTTTGCGTTGCGGTTCCTACCTTTACGGATGCACCTGTGGTGGTGAATGCCGCAACCAGGGCCGTGAGGGCCGTACCATAAGGAACGGTCACCGCAATTGTTTTTGCCGATTCATTGATGGTTCCCGTGGCGGAAGGGGTTGTGAAGCTGAACACTGTGAGAGCCTTCGCGGTATTCAGGGCAACTGTAACCGTTACCACATAGCCTTGCGTGCTCCCATCCGATGCCGTTATCGTGTACGTGACGGGGCTGTTGAAATTATTTGCGGTCGTGCCGCTCGCCTGCACAGCGGATCCTACTTTTGCCGAAGTGCCCGTAATAGTAAAGCTGGCGACCAGAGCTGTCACATTCGTACCAAAAGGAACGGTCACGGCAACTGTTTTTGCCGATTCATTAATGGATCCCGTTACGGAAGGACTTGTAAAACTGAATCCTGTGAGAGCCTTTGCCGAATTAGCCCCGATGGGGACCGTCACCACGTAAGCCTGCGTACTTCCATCCGCTGCCGTTATGGTGTAGGTGAGGGGGCTAGTGAAATTATTGGCAGTCGTGCCGCTCACCTGCGTCGTGGGCCCTACCTTTACAGATGCGCCCGTGGTAGTAAAGCTTGCAACGAGGGCTGTCACGCTCGTGCCAAAAGGAACGTTCACGGCAACTGTTTTTGCCGACTCATTAATGGTTCCTGTTGCAGTAGGACTTGTGAAGCTAAAAGCCGTGAGGGCCTTTGCTGAATTTGCCGAAACAGTCACCGTTACAATATAGTCCTGAGTACTTCCATCCCCAGCCGTTACGGTATAGGTGAGGGGGTTGGCGAAATTATTGGCGGTCGTGCCGCTCACTTGCGCAGTAGATCCAACCTTTACTGATGCGCCTGTGGTGGTAAAATTGGCCACCAGGGCTGTCACGGTCGTGCCAAAAGGTATAGTCACCGCAACAGTTTTCGCGGCTTCATTGATGGTTCCTATCGCGGAAAGACTCGTAAAGCTGAATCCCGTCAGAGCTTTTGCCGAATTTGCCGCAACGGTTACTGTTACAACATAGTCCTGCGAGCTTCCATCCTCTGCCGTTACAGTATAAGTAACGGGGCTAGTGAAATTATTGGCTGTCGTGCTGCTCACCTGCGTTACGGATCCCACTTCTACTGATGCGCCTGTTGTGGTGAAGGCTGCCACAAGACTTGTACTCGCAGTTCCATAAGGCACGCTTATCGCGATCGTCTTTGCTGTTTCATTGATTGTTCCGGTTGCCGGCGGGCTGACCAGATTGAAGCCGGTGAGTGTCTTTGCCGAACTTGGCGCAACGGTCCACATCGCGTACAGAATTACATTGGATTTGCCAAGGCTAAAGGTGTCGTCGCCTACATATTTTGTCCCGCTTCCACCTGCTGAAGTATTCCATCCCGCGAAGTTGTATCCTGTTCTGACAAGAGTTCCAGAGTTACCTTTGACCGTGACAACGGCCCCGGAATCATACGTACTCGAGTCGATTGGAATATTGCCTCCGGTGTTGCCGTTGCCGTCATAGGACACAATCAGTTTTGGATTTGGCTTTGGGACAACGGCAAGGATTGCAGTGTCGGAAAAGGCCGAATCTCCCCATTGGTCTTTGACCCTGCATCTAAAAGTGCCGGCGTTCAGGATTTTGGCCGATAGTATTGTGTACGCCTGGCTAGTTCCACCTGTGGAAATCGCAGTATCGTTGTGATACCATTGGTATGATATTGGGCCCGTTCCCAACACGTTCACGTCAAAAGTAATTGTAGAATCTTCATCGACGGAAGCTTGTTTCGGGGAAATCGCTGCTGAAATCGGCTTGCCGACTATCGTAACGACCCGACTTTGACTATCTCCGTTCTTTCCCTGAAAATGGACACTCGCAGTTACCACACGTGTCCCGATTTTGGCAAAAACATATCCGAGCCAAACCGTATCATTGTCCGATTTGAAATCTCGTATAGTGAACTGGGCTTCAGTATCGGGTCCATTGCTGATAGCAACCGACACGGAATCTATATAGGTACTGAGATATGGACAGACTCCCACATAAACCGAATCCGCAACACTCACGGTAGTCGAAATTCCGGCACCTATTTGGCCCTTGGCGTCTCTCAGTATCAGAGAAAGTTTAGCGTTATCCGGGATATAGGGATTCGACGGCGTTGTACAGAGGAGAAAAAGGAAAATGGACACAATTACGGATAGAATCAATATTGTTCTCATACGCATGGCAATCTCCCGGAAGAAATGTGGTTAATCGCTACTAATATACAATCCCGCAAATGGGCAATCTGTGACCGCCGTCACAGCTGGCTAAGGATAGAATATAGCGCAAAAATCGAATGCTGTATCCTGAGAGTAAACGGTTTTTGTCTCACCGCGCTGATTTATCAGATATTTCTTCATAAATAAGAGTAAGTTATCGTGGAAAGGCCGGGGGAATGAGGGCTTTCGGTTTCCTTTCCAAGAATCAAAATCAAAAAAAGGGGGTGTTGTATGAGAAATACAACCGTCATCATTCTTTTTCTGATCTCAGCCGTTTTCAGTCAAGCGATTAACCTTAGCGGCAAGGTCACCAATTCCGGCGGGACCGCGGTAGAAGGAGCTGTTGTCAAGCTTTTCGTGAATGCCGTTGCATGCACCACAAAGGCAGACGGCATGTATTCGCTCACCGCTTCGGTAGGAAGCATTGTGCCGGTGCCGATGTCTGGCCAGAAGGCGCAGTGGATGGTTTACAAGAACAAATCATTCGTTTTCGATCTGCCTTCACCCGCAGCTGCCGAAGTAAAACTCTATGATCTTTCCGGAAGGATGATTGCGAAGGTATTTTCCGGCATTCTTTCGCAGGGCATCTCCAGGGTGCCTTTTGCAATGGAAAAACTCTGCCGGCAAATGTATCTGGTTCGTGTGTGTGTGGGTAATGAAAATTTCACCTATACCATGGTTTCGGCTTCCGACAAGGCATTCTCCCTATCGGCCCCTTCGTTGATAAATGGCAAACTTTTCAAGGCAGCGACAGGAATCACGCTCGACTGGCTGCAGGGGAGCAAGACGGGATATACGGCAAACATCCAGCCGCTTTCTTCCCTGAGCGGCGTGATCAACATTACGCTCGCGGCATTGACGGCGCCCGCGTTCGGATCAAACGTCAAGATTTTCGATCCCACCATGTCGATGAGTACCATTCAATCGACGATGAACGGTATTTCGAATGCCTCGGAGATGAGCACCCAGCGTACGGCGCTCTTCTTCAAGCCCGGCACCTACACCAACCTGACCGTTCCCATCAACTACTACGTTCAGGCACTGGGGCTGGGCATGTCGCCCGACGAAGTGGCCATCACCGGTGCGGTGACGTCGACAGGCAGCCTCGTGGCCTTCTGGCGCGGCGCTGAGAATATGAGCGTAACACCCACGGGCGGCACCAACATGTGGTCTGTGTCCCAGGCAGCTCCTTTCAGGCGTATGCACGTCAAGGGAAATCAGAGCCTGTCAAACAATGTCGAGACAAGCGGCGGTTATATTGCCGACTCCAAGATTGACGGCCAGATCAACTCCGGATCACAGCAGCAGTTTTACACACGCAACTCAGCCATCGGAGGTTGGAGCGGCGGCGTGTGGAACATGTGCTGCCATGGCGTGACCGGCGCACCTGCCGACAACTGGCCCAATGGCGTCATGACGAACATCGCCACAGTGCCGCTGGTACGCGAGAAACCTTTCCTGACCATCGACGGCCAGGGGAACTATTCAGTGTTCGTACCCGCACTTCGAACCAACTCCTCGGGCACCACGTGGTACAATGCAACGCCGGCCGGAATATCCATCCCGATCGACCAGTTCTATGTCGCGGATGCCGGCACGGACAACGCGACGACGATCAATGCTGCACTCGCACAGGGAAAGAACCTGCTGCTCACTCCGGGCATCTACAATATCACCGCGTCGATCCAGGTTACGCGTCCCAACACCGTGGTGCTGGGTATCGGCTTTCCGTCAATCTGTTCGCAGAACGGCAATGGCGGTATTAAGGTGGCTGATGTCGACGGAGTCACCATCGCGGGCCTGATGTTTGATGCCAGCGGCACAACCGAACTTCCGGTGCAACTCCAGGTCGGCGATGCCAAGACGTCGGTCAGTCACGCAGCCAATCCAACCTTTCTGTTCGATATCTTCTGCCGTATCGGCGGTTACGTGCTGGGGAAGGTCAGCGTGAACGTCCTGCTTAACAGTAACAACATCGTCCTCGACCATTGCTGGATTTGGCGCGCAGACCATGGCACGGGCGTGGGCTGGACAAGCAATGTCTCGAAAAACGGCATGATCGTCAACGGCGATGACGTCATTATTTATGGACAATTCATGGAACACCATGAGCAATATCAAACCACCTGGAAGGGAGAGCGCGGCAGAAATTACTTCTTCCAGTGTGAAACACCCTACGATGCCCAGCAATGGAACCATAATGGAACAAACGGATACGCCGGCTACAAAGTCGGCGACAGCGTCACCACCCATGAAGCCTGGGCCTTGGGCGTATACCTTTTTAATAATCCGGGCCCGGATGATAACGCATTCGAGGTACCGAAGGTGCCTGGCGTGAAAATGCATCACATGGTTACTTTTGGCAGTATCAGTCATGTAATTAACGGAACAGGATCAGGTAAGGTGGCGGAATATCCCTGATCCTGTGCGCGGGCGAGCAGTAGATCCTCGCCCGAATCTTTGACCTCACTACGTTGCCCCCTCTCCTTCGTCAAGTACGACCCTTGGAAGTCCCTGACGAGGGAGAGGGGACTTTTCTTGGGGCGTAAATCACCGCGTAAGGGGAATGTTTCATTTCTCCGGCACGACAAGATCCAAAATCTTCTCCTGCATTTCCCACTGGTGGCCCTGGCTGCGATTGGAGATGCCGTTGAAGATAATGGCAAAGGCATAGGTCTTTTTCGGCAGCAACACATAGCCTGCGATTGAATGCACGCCATAATCGTTGAGCGTGCCGGTCTTGCCGCGCACGATCCCTTTGAACCGAGAGGTCTTGAACCGCGACTTGAGAGTTCCGTCAACGCCCGCGCTCGGAAGCGCGTTGAGATATTCGGGCAGATACGATTTTGATTTATTGACAAGAGCCAAAAGGTCCACGATCTGGCGGCAGCTCATCCGGTTCATGTCACCCATGCCGGACCCATTTCTGATCCGTGGCGTTCCTGGTAAACCCTTTTCTTTCCACCAAGCGTTTGCCAGGGCCGTTGATTTTTCCCATGAACCGAAGGTCGAGTCTTTTTCCGCGGACAACGTCTTGAAAATCATCTCTGCCGCGAAATTGCTGGAGTACTTGAACATGTCCGTAACGATGTCGTACAGCGGGATCGAGGTAAAAACATAAAAAGGCGTTTTCTGTTTGAGCGAATCCGGAATCATCCCGTGCCTGAAAGTGCCCTTGAGCGTGATCCTGTTTTCAGCGAGCAGGTTTTGCAGAATGCTTGCGAAATAGTCCCTTCCCTGCCAGACCTTGCGGTATTCAAGAACTTCTTTTCCGTCAAGGGGCAATGTTCCGGAAACAGAAACGGACGTGGATTCATGAGCGTTTCTGGAAACAATGGCACAATCCGATGTTTTGCCGGTCGCCTCGGTCTTTGCCGTGCTGGCAAGACTGACGATTTTTGAACGCGGCAGGAGAGCGGAGAACACCGGAGTTCCCGGCGCAGCCCCGGGGCGCGCCCAGACGCTGACGCAGTTGAAGTTCGCGGAAAGCGCGTTGACAGGCGCCATGTACGGATTGTCCGAGCTGTCCTCGATGAAACCGGGACCGACCGCCGCGGAGTCGAAAAACGAGTCGTCGAGCACGATGTCCTTGTCGATGGATTTGATTCCCATACAGCCCAGGTGCTGGACAAACAGCCACAGCCGCTCGATGACCAGCGACGGGTCACCGCCGCCACGGATGTACAGATTGCCTTTGCACACGCCCGTCGCTGGGTCGAAACTGCCATCCTGATACACCGACGTCCTGAACGCGTAAGCGGTGCCGAGCTTGTCAAAAGCGATTGCCGCGGTGAGAAGCTTGCATACGGAAGCCGGATTGACCGCCGAATCCGCATTCCTCGCTCCGGTCATCGAATCCGTGGCCAGGTCCTTGATCGCCACGAATGTTTTTGACACGGGAAATTTGCTCTTGAGGATCAGGGCTTCGAGCAGCCGGTTCGGATTGCCGTCAATGGTAACCTGCTGCGCCTTGGGCGACTGCGGCGCAGGAAGCGTGTCTGCGGTCACGGGGTGAAGACAAACCATCACTGCTAGTACACACAGAAGGCCCCGAGGGGCTGCCTCTGCCTGCGGCATTGATTCGGACGTCTTGTTTTTTTTTGCAATAATTGTGCTATTTTTATTTTCTTGCATGATTTCTTAACCTATTTTTAGAAGAAGTTTTTATCCGTTTTATATTTCAGACTGGTGTGGAGGTTGTAGTCAGTATGTCCAAATTCTCAATTGCGTTCATTGCTCCGACAAAGGTAAGCCCGCTTAGACACAAAATCGTTGAAGGTCAAGACCAGGATTCCGCGCTCAGAGCGTTCTTCTCTGAAGAGGCTTCCGAATTTTATTCTGACGACGATCAGGGGTTTTTCTATTTCAAAGAAGACTTTTTTGATGAAACGAATGCCTCGGGCAATGTGATCCGGTGTGATTGATCGGTGCCGCGTATGAACGCTACCTGTTCCTTTCCCGCGTGTGTTGCGTGTCGCCTTTTGCCGCCAGCTCTTTGACCTCGGCGACAAACTCACCCTTATCCTTGAACTTCCGGTACACTGACGCAAATCGGACATAGGCGACCTCGTCGAGCTGAAAAAGCTCGTTCATGACAATGTTGCCGATCTCCTTGCTGGGAATTTCGGTCTTCGAAAGCTTCTGGATCTGGTTCTCTATTCTGTCAATAATGGTCTCGACCTTCTCCATGCTCACCGGACGTTTCTTGCATGCCGAAATGATGCCGCCGAGGAGCTTTTGCCGGTCGTACGGCTCCCTCCGCTGGTCGTTCTTGATGATGGTGAGCGGCACGGTCTCGATATATTCGTACGTCGTGAAGCGCTTTTCGCATTTCAGACACTCGCGCCTTCGACGCACGGCATGACCTTCTTTGCTCGACCGCGAATCCACGACCTTGTCTTCCTCATAGCCGCAGTACGGACATTTCATGCATCTCTCCCTTGTTTTATGCCCCTTTGTCTCCTCCGATGAGGCGGCAAAGGTGAAGGCACACCAACTTTATATAGTATAATTATACCTTTTTCACACAATATATGGTAGGAAAAAATGAAACGCCGGATGTATGCGCAAAAACAGCTTGCATCATTGAATATTTTTGAATATATTTGAATATATTTGATTAGCAAATATATATGAATATCTACGCTCTGCGTAGGCCATGGTACCAAGGTTTACCGAGTGTATAATAGTCTCAGCTAAAGCAATCCACCAGAGAAGCAAGTGGGGTAATCAGGAGTCATTCTTATGTCCAAAACAATAACGGTTCGAATCGATGACGACGAGTACGAGATGTTCAAAAAGGCAGCTCAAGGAGCGAGGAGAACCATTTCCAATTTCATGGAAGTTGCAGCCATTGCCTATGTGTCCCAGGAGACCTACGTTTCGGACTCTGAAATGAGGGAAATTCTCACTGATAAGGAATTGCTAAAAGACCTGAAGCACGGGGAAAAAGAAATCAAGGAAGGGAAATACAAAATTGTCGGGTGAGTTCAGAATTGCAGAGACCGAATCGTTTCAAAAACAGGTCCAGAAGCCCCGCTATTCCTTTTTGTACCAAAAAATGGTTGACTACGTTTATCCCCGGCTGCGAAAAAACCCGTTTTTCGGACCGAACATCAAAAAATTGAAAGGCGACCATTCTTCCTACTATCGATATCGGATTGGAAATTTCAGACTCTTTTATGTCGTCAATGCGGATAAATCCTGCGTGATTGTCGCCGCAATCAAAGATCGCAAGGATGCGTATTCCTAAGGTTTGAAGAGAGCCGAGACCCGGACTCGAACCGGGGACCTACGGTTTACGAAACCGTTGCTCTACCAACTGAGCTATCTCGGCGCATTTGAAGGTCTTTAAAAATAGTTGATACGCTTCACCTAAGCAACTCACACGCTTTCCAGGACGGAAAGTGTCCCCTCTCTCAGGACGATGTTTTCGAGGAGAGGGGGCGCGGCGTTACGGAACGATTTCCGATTCGGGGTTCTTGATATTGGCCGCCTGGGCCTGATCCTTGAGCTTCGCCGCCTCGGAGAAGTATTTGTCAAGCCGTTTCCTGACATCCTTGTCGAAATTGTAATACCCCATCCTGTTGCACTCCACAATGCTCTGCGTATACCGGTTCATCTTCAGGAATATCTTTGCAAGCCAGAAATGGCACACGGTCGCAATGTAGTGGTTGTCAAGGGACTCGGTCTCAACGCGTTCCAGGATGAACCGGTACATGGCCTCAGCCTCCCCGTAGTTGCCCAGACCGAACAGGGCCGCGGCCTTTTCCTTGCAGAACAGAAGGGAGCCAGGGAATTTCAAGAGCATTTCCTCCGCAATTGTCAATGCCTCCTGATACCGTTTCTCGTTGTTGAGAATTCGTGCCAGATCCGCTCCGGCCGAAATCGCCGTGTACACGCCCTCGTTTTTCGCCACAAAAAGCTCCCGTATGCCCTCCTGGGTCCTGTTCTGGATGCCCGGCATCCACCACAGCACCTTGGTGAGCGCGGTGCGCCAGTAATCGTACATGCCGAGGCCGTAATAGATATCCTTGATATCAGGGAATTTCTTGTACAACGCCTGGAGGGTGGAGACGCCTTTCCAGCCGTGCCGAAACGAGGTTATCCATTTTTCGTACCGCGACTCGTAGGTTCCCTTTGCGCCGTCTGCGCCGCCCATAAAAAAGAGCGCCCAGGCGTCGCCCGGGTCTTTTGCAACGGCATTTTCCGCCGCTTCTATAGTCTGATCGCACAAGCGGTAGAACTCCTCCTCCCGCTTGTCCGACTCGTAATACACCATCCAGGATTCGATAGCCGCAGCGCAGAAGAAATACCCTGCCGGGTGCGCAGGATATTTCTTAATGATCTTTTTTGCTTCCTCTTCAGCAAGCTTGAATTTATCCTGGAACACATAGCCGATGCTTGCCTGGGCCATGTCATGGATATCTTCAGGAAGCTGGGGCGTGGCATAGAGCGATGCGGCAGCAATGAGCACGGCGCAGGTGATGCCGGGCAGAGTACGGCGCCTCAGGCATGATCTGGCAACCCGGATTATCGCGTCTTCGAGTAGGGACACGCCATGGCGTGCCCCTACAAAGGATACTCTCGATCGAACATCGAATCTAGAAATGGACATAATCATTCGCGTAGCGTTCCCATTTACCCGCGCTTTTCACGTAACGGTATTTCACCGTTCGCTTGACGCCAACGCCTCTCAGGTAGAAGAAGTCAACGACTGCCTTGACCCGGTATTGTCCCTTGTCGAATTCCTTGTACTCCACCACGCGGCAGTACACCGAGTCCGCAAGGTTCTGCTTTGCAACTTCACCCGTAATTGCCCTGAAATCGTTTTCCACCACAATGTCAAGTTTCTTTCTGATCTGCGCCGGCGGTTCACCGGCGCATCCGAAAAAGATGGAAAGGATCGACGCGAGAATGACGCAGGAAAGAACGTATTTCCTCAAGTGCAAACCCCCAGTCCCTTTTTTCATTTTCTTCCTCCGTGTCCGGTCACGACGCAAAAATATTCGCACCGGTATCCGGGTCGAACAGGAGCACGCGCCTGCCGTCAAGGAAAACCTCGACCGTCTGGCGAGGCGTGAGCGTAATATCGCGGTTGACCAGGAACCGAATGATAGTGTTGTTGGCGCCGCGCGAAACAACCAGACTCCTGTCTCCAAGCGTCTCCACCAGATCCACGTCGACCTTGATCGTGGTATCCGAATAACGCCGGGACTCCTGAAAATCTGCATACGCGATATTCTGAGGACGAAGGCCGATGCGGACCTTGCGGCCGGACACTGCGCGCGCCGCTGCAAGGCGCTCCTTGTCTATCCTGATGAACCCCAGGCCCGTATCCGCGCCAGCCTCGTCGTTACGGACCGAAACCGTTCCGTCAATGAAATTCATCGACGGGCTGCCGATAAACGATGCGGCAAACATGGTTTTAGGTACATCGTAGACCATCCTCGGCGTATCGTATTGTTCACATTTCCCCGCGTTGAGCACCGCAATGCGTTGGCTCATGGTCATTGCCTCGACCTGATTGTGCGTCACATAGATGACCGTCTTGCCGACCTGGTGATGAATGCGTTTGAGCTCTTCCATGGCATGCTCGCGCAAGGCTGTGTCCAGGTTCGAAAGAGGCTCGTCCAGAAGCAGCACATCCGGGTCCAAAACGAGCGCGCGTGCCAGGGCAACGCGCTGCCGCTGGCCGCCGGAGATCTGGCGTGGCAGCCGATCCTCAAGGCCCACGAGCTTAAACATGTCAAGCGCCCAGGCGAGCTTTTTCGCGATGTCTGCCGGCGCCGTCTTGTTGATCTTCAGCCCGAAGCGGATGTTGCCAGCCACGGTCATGTGGGGAAAGAGGGCGTAACTCTGAAACACCATGGCGATGTTTCGGTTCTGCGCAGGCACGTCGTTGCAGCGCCGGCCGCCGATGACGACATCTCCTTTGTCTATTTCCTCCAACCCGGCGATCATGCGCAGCAGTGTCGTCTTACCGCAGCCCGACGGCCCCAAGAGCGTCACGAACTCGCCGTCCTGGATGTCAAGGCTCAGATCGTTGATGATGGACACTGCGCCCAGGCGTTTCGACAGCGACGATAAAACAACGGCAGCCATTGTCTCTCCTATTTTACCGAGCCGGCGGTATAGCCAGCGGTCATGTACTTCTGCAATGCCAATGAAAACACGATGACCGGCACGCTGATGAAAACGGAAATCGCCGCAAGAAGGTTCTGCGGCGGCGCGTACGCGAGTTTCTGGCGCAAGAAAAGGGTCAGGGTCGATATCTTGCCCAGCCCCAGAAGGAAATAGACAAAGATGAATTCGTCCCAGGACAGAAGGAACGTGTATATCGCGGCAGCCGCCAGACCGGGTATCGACAGCGGCAACAATATCTTGAAAAAGATCGTGAACGCATTGGCGCCCATGACCCTTGCCTGTTGTTCGAGATCGGACGGAATGGATTCGAACGCGCTCATGCCGATGAAGATGACATACGGCAATGCGAGTAGCGTGTGGCCGAGCACCGCGCCGGTGTAGGTGTTCTGCAGCCCGAACTTGATGAAGAACTCGGTAATCGGAATGACCGAAGATATGTCCGGGAACAGACGCACGGAGATGAGGCCCAAAAGCACGGTCCGCCTGAAGGGCACCTTGTACCTGCCGAGCACGTAGCTGGCCGGAACGCCCAGAAGCATGGACAGAAACACGGTGGACAGGGCGATGATGACGCTGTTGAGTATGACGCCATAGAACTGACGGTCGGAGAACAGGTAGACAAAACTGCGCAGGGTCGGATGATAGGGCCACAGGGGTATAGGCGCGCCGCCCGTATTGATGCTTGCCGCGTCGCTGATCGAGTACTTGACAAGAAGATATATCGGCGCGACGACCAGCAGCACGGCCAGGGCGATGCAGCCGAACCACACCAGGGACTTCATCCTGCCCCTAACCAGGGAATACGTCGGATTTCGCACGACAACCTCAGGCCTTTAAGACGGTTTTTCTCAAAAACTCCATGATTGACAGAAACAAAAAGGTAGTCACGACGATGCAGAGCACCAGAATGAGCGCGACCGCCGCAGCCTGGTTGGAATTGCCCCAATCGTTGTACAGGGATTCGATGAGCGTGCCGAGCAACGAATATTTGCCGGCCAAAATAAACGGAAAGATGAATTCCTTCCACATCTCGATCGACCGCAGGAGGATGACTGCGGAAATCGACGGGATCATGAGCGGCAGGATGATGTGCCATATTCTCCTGCGCAACCCCGCGCCCATGGTCTTTGCCGCATCGAACAGCTCGGGGTCGATGGCATTGAGCCCGGACAGGAGTATGAGCATGGAAATGGGCGTATCGCGCCATACCTTGCCCAGAAGGGATATTCCGAGCGCAAAGAACCTTGACCCGCGCCAGTTGACGGGCGAGGCGATGAGGTGCGGCAGAAAAGCGTATTTTCCCATGAGCAGATGATTGATGTGACCGCCGGGAAAATCGAACAGGATGAACAGCAGCGTCGCGGTCACGAGCGCGGGCAGGGCAAGCGGAATCATGAACAAGCTTCTGATCAGGTCCCTGAACCTGAAACTCTTATACAGGACAAGCGCGAGAAACAGGCCGGCAGCAAGCTCCAGCGGGGTCCCGACCAAAACAAAGACGGTAGTGTTGACAAGCGCGGCATGGAACTGCTTTTGTCCAAGGACCGCCGAAAGCGTGGCGAGCGTCGGAAATACGGACGCCGTACCGAAATGCGACTCGGACGAAAAGGTGAGTCCGATCAGGTACACGCCGGCGATAACAAGAAACCCCAAAAGATAGGCCGCTGCCGGAAGCAGCGGCCACATCTGTCTCAACGTTGACAATTGCGCCTTAGACCACGAGAGCATCATTGCGGGTTTCAGGGCGTTATTTGGGATAATCCGCGCCCAAAACCTGTTTCTGCGCCGGCAGGAAGTCCTTGGTCAGCCGCGCCTTCATGGTCGACTCGTTCATCATGCCGTCCTTTTTCATGTCGTACTCCACGCAGAGCTTGTACCACGCTTCGATCATGTTCTTGGCCACGTCCGGATATTCCTTGATAAGCGGGACCGTGGTGAGCTCGTTGAGTTTCACCTGCTCGACCGAGGTCTTGAAGATATCGCCGACCCATCCTTCGTCGAACACTTCAGGCAGGTTGAGGAGGATGTCCTTGCGAACCGGGATCATCCCGAACTTGGAGCATTCCTTGGCCTGGTTATCCCGCGACGTGACGAAGCGAGCGAATTCGTAGGCGAGCTGCGCGTTGGGACTGGTCTTGGGAATTCCCCACCACCAGCCACCGGTGGAAATCGAGCGAGACCCTTCATACGCCGGAAGTCCCTGCGCCGTCAGGTCGAACGATACGGCCTTGGGCACGGTGACCAGACCCATATCCTTGACATCAGGGAGATAAGTAGGCATACCGGGATCGTCGGCCCAGCCGTGCACGTTGAAGCAGTCGATCTGCTGCAGGTACGTCAGGAACACTTTGCCGTCCTTGATGCCGTTGTACAGGTCGGAGCCGCGCCACGGGTCCTGCCACATGCCGGGATTATACAACCCGTTTCTGACGAACACGTTTTCCCACACATACGTCTGCGCGGTCTTGTCCCCGAGCGTCAGGAGGTCCTGATGCGTGGCGCCAAGCTGCAGGGCGTGGTCGACGATGTCGAGCGCAGTACCTTCGTAGCGCGCTCCGCGGTGGGCAATTCTGGGCATTTTCACGCCGTTGTATTCTTCCTTGGACCAGATATAGCCCAGGACGAACAAATCATACGTGTCCCACTGGGCCGCATTCGCCTCGGGCTCAAGTGCATAGCCCTTGGGCAATCCGAAGCCGTTCTGCTTCTTGAGCTCGTCGTTGATCGCCTTCTTGTATTTGTCGAACTTGGCAACTGCGTCCGCGACCATAGATTTGCGGTAGAAAAGCACCCTGGTCTCGAGTTTACGGGGAATGTAGTACGGTACGCCGTCGACATACCCTAGTCCCGTGGCGAGCTGGTGATATTCGGCGAGGTCGGACATGACCTGCGCGGAATCGGCGATGCCCGTGAGCGGTTGCATATACCCTTTGTAAACAAGCACTCTCGTTACTTCGAACGGCGTCTTCACCAGGCCGATCTCGGGCTTCTTCTTGCCCGCGTCAAGCTTGAGGAAGCGTTCGATGTCCCACTGGTTGGTGAACGTGGCGACCGAGATCTTGCAATTGTGCTGTTTGTTGAACTTGTTCACGATTTCAGTCTCGAAGAACCGCTGCTGGGCCGGCATCATCCGGATCAGCACAGTGAATTCCTGAGAAGCCTTCTTTGTTCCGATGCAGCCGGCTATCATCAAAAGCGAAACGGCGGCAACGACCATGGCACTGAGTGCATTCCGCACTTTCATACGCCCTCCTGTAGGTTGAAATGTGTTGTCTTTTTAATCATCGAGTAACGTCAGTTCCTTCTTGTGTGCCGAAAGGCTCGTCTGGAGTTGCGCGACCTCTTCCCCGCTCTTTCGGAGTTTTTCGCTGAACACTTCCAGCAGGTTATAGGCTATGTCCGGCATGTCAAGAAGTAGTTTCTTGAGCGCGCTTCGCTGGACAACCCACAGCTCGCAGTCCTCGTTCGCCACGGCGGACGCCGACCGGGGTGCCTGGTTGAACAGGCCGATTTCCCCGTATGTCTCGCCCTTTTCTATTATGGATAAAATAGTTTTTACATTGTTGCGCATCTTAACAATTTTCAAACTTCCGGACGCGACCACATACAGGTGGTCGGACAACTCGCCTTCCCGCGAGATAAGGGTCCCTTCCTTGTACGTCAGGTGCTGGCTGATTTCGGCCATCTCGATGAGTTTTTCGGCCGGTACGTTTCTGAACAGCTGGGTTTTTTTGAGCGACATCACCCGTTCGAGCAAGTCGAATGGCTCCATGGATTGTTCCTTTATACCGAGAAGGCGCTCGGCGATGATGGCAAGGGGCGAATGCTTCTCTGCGCTCACCCGAACGAGTGGTTCCCGGTACCGGTCGATCAGTGCCGACCTGGCGCCTTCGGTTGCGTTCGCAGGCCACAGCGAATAGAGCGCACTCAGGCTGATCCAGTGATTCTTGGACAGCACGAAGTACCCGAGCTCTTCCCGCGAAAGCCCCTCGTTAAAATGAAAATACGCTTTGCCCGTCTTGGCCAGAAGTTCCAGCGAGTCTGACCGCAGTATCGGGATCACGAGGCCGGCGATGCGCGGCGGGCTGAACGCGTCCACGATCTCGATCATTTCGTTGCGGTTGGTCTTTTCCCGTAAATCAAGATCACGCCTGACCGTGGCCATCACGCCCTTTCCGTCGAGGAGGGACAACGCGTCCAGGGACAAATCGCAGGCCCGGCTGCACTGGTCCAGAAGCGCCGTTTCCAGGAAAGCGAGGCGATCGTCCGTGCGCCGCTTGCAGTCCGTGCGGCCGCAAAACGTGGACCATACGAAACTGTCCCGGTACACGCCTTCCAGCTCGGCCATGATCCAATCCGCGAGGATGGCATCGATCTCAGGGTCGCGCGGACATGCCTTGACCGCTGCGGCGTTCTCCTCCGCGATTCTGCGGGCGCACACGACGAGTTCCACCATCATGCGCCTGTTGATGATTTCACGCATGAAACCCATGATAGTTTCGAATGCTTTCGCGCCCTGTTTGCGCAGCACGCTTCCGGTCATGGTGATATACTTGCGCGGCATGGTCTCGATGAGCGCGAGCGCCGCCCGTTGCGTTTGGGCTGGGGCCGAAGAAAAAATCATCTCGACGCATTTTGTAAATACCTGCGATGGCGACGCGCGCAGGTTGACAAGGAGCGTTGTTTCCCAACCCGCGGGCCGTATGACGCCGGTGAGGTAGAGGCCGGCGGAACGCCGGCTGACGTTCTTCACCTCCATCAGGTACTTGAGAAACGAGGTGACATTGTCCCGTTCGTGGCTGTCGCCGCTTGCCCATAGATACGCCGCTGCCTCGATCTGTACCCGGGGGCTGGTTTCGAAGAACATGGCCTTGACGATGTCCTTGAGCTGCCACTTCCATTCCGCGTCCATCCTGTTCAGCGAATACAGCGCGTTGGCGCGCACGCGCGGATTATCGTCCTTAAACATGGACTCGAGGAGCCGACGGGTTTCCCCAAAGGGAAAATTGAAAAGACCACCCGCGATAGCCTCACGAACGTGAGAATCGGTCTCGGAGCCGTACATAGCCGCCAGGATGTCGAACGCCTGACGTGAACCGGCATGGGAAAGTATCCTGGCGGAAAGACCGCGCACGTCACTTTCGTCTGAGGCGGCATGTTCCTTGACTAGAGATACTATGTCGTCTTGGCCGGGGCTGCCGATTTTCGCCATGAGTCCGTCCGGCGTATCCCGCGAAATGAAGCGGGACACGAGCTCCTTGGTGTACGTCGTGCGTATCATACGAACCGTGATCACCATGACGATCGAAAGGCAGCATATAGTCGCCAGGATTCCCTGCGTGACGGTTGGCAGCGCGATAAGCGCGATACCGGAGATAATGATTGCCGAGGGCTTGACCATGCCTTCCAGAAAGGTTTTTGCCCTGCCGCGTTTTTCCTTCCGGATGGCAGTGAAAAACATCTGGTATACGGGCGAGAAAGCGTTTTCGAACACCACGTACCGCGCAAACTGGAAAGCAAGGAAGCTGCCGAACACGATTTGCGCATTGACATGCGATGATTCGACGCAGAGCATGGCAACCGATCCGGCCAGAAGCGTCAGGGGCAGTAAGGAAAACACCTTGGTGAATCCCATGCGTGCGATGACGCCAGGCATGAAGAAATAGAGCCCGGCAATAGTGACGAATGAATACGCGACGTAATAGGTGTACTGGAACGAGGCCAGCGATTTGCTGGTCGTGAAAAAGGCCGCGCTCTTGCGCCAGAAAAGGTAGTCCTGCAGGAATATTGCGATGAAGACGAGGAAATACAAAAGGGAAATCAAGCGGACGAGCTTGATGGAAAGCACGGTCCGGATTGCCGGGACCAAAGGCATCTTCGTCCATGCCTCCTCGGTGTATTCTTTGCGCTGAAACTGGTCCTTGTAGCGCGTGGTGATGCGTCGTGCAAAGAAATACGCTATGAAATACGCGCCTGCCCACAGTCCCAGGATCATTTGCGCGTCCATGACGAGGAGCAACAGACGGGCCCCGCAGGCGCCAGCCAGGCCGCCGCAAAAGCCCCATGCCGCTATCCTGGGAAACCCTTTTTTCGATTCGTCCGTGCTATAGATGTCGTTTGCCAGCGTCCAGAAAGACAAAAACAACGTTGTCTTGGAAAGATAGGAAATGGGGTATACCATCAGAATCAGGAATGAAAACGACTTCAGATTGGCCTGTCCGACGAACGAGAATATGGCAATGTAGATGAACAGGATCCCGGCGACGATGAGCAGCTGGGCGGATAAGAGCTTGCCGCGGTTAAGACGGTCTATGTTGCTGAAAAACAGGGGTGGCAGCAAGAACAACAGGAGGCCATTGACAAGAAACAGTTTGCCGAGCACCGACGGACCGGCGACCGTGACCGCCATGGACAGACTGACGGTTTCCCCCACGATTGCCCCGCCAAAGAGGAACAGCAGGAGAAAGGAAACGAGATTGATATGGAGATCGGATTTTGGCATAAATAGAAAAAGCGGGTGATACTACCAATTCGTCATATCACCCGCTTACAATTTCGGAAAAGGTTCGCCGCGCCTCAAAAACTATACGTCGCGGTAATCCTATTTGTCAAATGATGGGCCGACCCGCTGATCAGGTTGGTCCAGGTATAGAACATATCTTCGGCCAAAACCACGTCAACCTTCAGCCTGTTTTCGATGTTGAGGCCCCAGCCGAGCGCAAAGCTGTCGTGATTGGACCCGTCTGCTTCCGGGTTCTGTTCCCAGTGTCCGTTGCTGCTGCCGTTAGAAACGTACATAAGCTGTTTGTTCACACCGATTCTCCATACCCACCAGTCAAACAGTACGTTGCGTTCCAGACCTGCGCTGATGCGCCCGCCGGTGCCTGTCGTCAACGAATCCGCGCCGGGAAGTTTGAAATCTTTATAGTCAAGTAGTCCTTCCAGCGCGGCCCAGAAGAAACCCTTGTCGATGTTGATGTTAACGCCGAGTCCGAATGACGAATTGACATCGTTATAATTGTGCAGATTGATAACATTGATGCCAAAGTGCGGGACAAAGTCGCCATTTAACGACGTCAGCGCCGAGAACAGCCTGATGTCGGCGCGAACCGAAACATCGTTGTTTGCGACCGTATCGAGGTTGCCGGCGGCCGTGTCAAGACCGATACCCGTGACCGACGTGATTCCTGCCGAAACCTCGAGGTTCATTGACTTTGCAATAGGCCAATTGACGCCGACATTGCCTCTGTAAACGGTCGATTGGAGGAGCTCGCTCATCGTGTCCTGTTTTTGGAATGCGAAATAGCCGCCGACGCCGATCATCACGCCGTTCTGCAAGGCGTAGCCTACCATTCCGTCTATCTTACCGACCGGGCTCACCAGAAAAATCTGATTTTTCGTGTGAAACGTGGCGGAGAACGCATCTGAAGCAGGATTGAGGTAATCGAGCATGTCGTCGTACCGGTTAAGAATGACGCTTCCTGAAAGGAGCGGGTACTGCGTGCCGCTTTCGGACGACTGGTTCAACGAATAAGAGAGGATAGGACCGAAATACGGCCGCTGCGGGTCAGTGTTCTTGCGCTGCAACGCGGCGTACTGTCCGGTATCGCTGTTCGACGAGAGCACGCCCGGGGACCCGATCAGCATGTTCGGATAGTAGTTGATATTTGCGGGGTTTCGGAAAATGCTGTAATCGTCCATGAAAAAATCATCATGACCGCCCATCGTGAATACTCTCGCGTCTGTCGCATAACTGCCGACGAACCATCCTGCAAGGATGATCAAACCCGCAATCTTCTTCATAGTTTATCCTCCATGGAATTAAGGGCTACACGGCTTAATTATATTTTTCTGGGCCCAAGGTGTCAAGGTTATTCGGTTATGCAAGCATGCGAACGAGGACGGAGCCCCGAAAGTCCCGCGCCTTTTGAAGGCGCGGGATTGCGCCAGTGTTATGGACTATTGCGAGAACACGAAGGGATACACAACTTCCGTGACGTCGCCGGGTTTGTCAATTTTCTCGAACACCCAGCGTTTGATTTTATCAACGACTTCGGCCTCGAGAGCTGGATCGCTCATCGTGGACTCCAGCGCTTCGCAGAAGATGACTTTCCCGAATTCGTCGATCGCGAACTTGCACGTGATCTTGCCTTTGAGACCCGGTTTTTCACGCAGGCGTTTGTTGTAGGCATATCGAAGCGCCGCGATATTCTGCATGACCACCCGCATGATGCTGGCGCGGCTCCTGCCGCCGGTCAGAGCACCACCCTTGACAAACTTGGGCTCGCTCACCGTGAGATTCCCGCGTTTCTTGAGCGACAAACTGGACTCGCCCTCGCCGCCGAGCAATCCGCCGATAAGGTCGTCGACGCCCATGCCGGACCCGCCCCCAAAGCCGCTTCCGTACCCTGCGCCGAACCCGATGCCGGCCGCGCCTTTGCGACCCACACCGCCCGAACCGCCGGCCTTAAGGCCGCCGATTCCCTGGAGCACGCCGTCGATGCCAGACGCGAACCCGCCTTTACCGAAGATATCGGCGCTGGCAACCGCCTTGCCGGTGATTTTTCCTGATATGATCCCCAAGACGCCCTTCTGCGTGACGCGAGCGCGTGGATCTCCACCGCCACCCGTTGTCCCGCCTGCGCCTTTTTTGTCCTTAGCCTTTGCAAGGGTCTTCTTATCTGTCTTGATCTCTTCCTGCTCTTTCTTCTTGTCCGCTTCCTTTTTCTTCTGCTCGTCGAGGGTTGCGTCAACTTCACCCTTGACGAACTTGGCTACGCGCTCCTCGGGGATCTTCTCGAAGAAGTCCGTCGCCACGGTCACGACCTTGATCGTGCTCATATACACTCCCGCGATAATGCCGAGGATCATGCATATAAGAACCGTATTGCGAAGCCGCGCGTCCTTTTCGATGTGGAATATGTCGCTGCGTTTGCTCAGCGCCTGTGAATATTCCGAGTCTGAAAGGATCCTGCCGGGTGCGTCCAGCACATCCTCTTCATCGCCGTCCTGTGAGACGCCCGGAGCCGCTGCCGGCCTTCCAAGCGGGACAAGTTCGATCTCGGCGCCGATGGCCTCAAACTGCTGTTTGAGCCGCAGGGCCTCGGACTCTTCTGCTTCTTTTCGGATGCAAACCGGCTTCTGCGTGATGACGTTCCGGACCACATCCGCTGTCGTGCCCGACCAACGGGCGACCTCTTCGGCGATTTTATCCGCGCGATTGGGGTCTGAACATTTTTTTATCAATACTTTGTACTTCACAGCTATTGTTCCCTTTCCATAACTGCGAAATTCATATTATTGTACCCGACTTTTCCGCAGGTGTTCATGAGTTTGAAGAGCACATCGAATTCAAGATTCTTGTCGATCTGGATGATCACATTTCCCTGGATCTTATTGAGCGCCCCGAGTTTCACCATTTGCTGCTCCTGCGCGTAGGAGGACTGTAATTTCTCCTCGAGCTTGGCAACGATAGGGTCCGGATTGCTCTGTGGAATTCTTCTCACATCGTCGGTCGGGACAATTGGAATATTGTCGACCAGAATCATGTCGTTTGTCGCCGCAACCTGGAGATAAATTTCCTTAGGCTTGGTGATTGCGACCGAATTCGGAAGAACGAGGTTATCAGCGTTGGTCAGGATACTTCCCTCAGCCGAATAGCTCTTCATGAGATAAATGACGACGATGGAAAAGAAGTCAATCAAGGAAGTGATGATCAACCCCGCTGACTTCGGGGTCGAGTATTTATTTCTTCCTCGTTTAATGGCCATGTTAACTCCTTAATTTGGAAATGGCGATGTTCGGGAATTCCGCTGCCCTCGCCACATCCATCAACTGGATGATTTTGTCATAGGCGACTTCGTTTTCCGCGGCGAGGATAATGTCGTTGCCGTCCGGGACATCGTTGTACCGTTGCTTGATTTTCATGAGCCGGTTCTTCATCTCGTCGTAGGCGGACAACGCCTTCAGCTGAAATTGCGACGGATCGGTGACCACCACCATACGGCGCGGATTCGTGAGTACGAACACCGTGTCGCCCGGCTTTGTCTGCTTCACCGCAAGGCCATTCGCATCTGTCAGCAGTTCGCCGGTCTTCGCGTACAGGCACTGAATGATGTTTCGGTTCTCATCAGTTACATAGAGCATGATTTCCTGTCGTTCGTTGACCGTAAACGGCTTGTGCGACTTTGGATTAAGCGGCATTTTCTTGGGGTTTTGGGGGTCGTATTCGACGACCACCTCCACTCCTCGGTCCTCCTTCGAAACGTACTTATGGAACTCCCGGTAGAAAAGGCTGGGGAGGAACCCGCCCTTTGCACCGAGGGTAACAACGGAATCGGTGACGATCATGGTGAGAAGAAGCTTGTCCGAATCATCGTTTGGTGGTGGCGTTTTAACGGTCGTTTCCGTTTGCGATCCGCGGCCTTCCGGGAGCTTGAGATTGATAATAGAAATCTTCGCGAACTCCGCGGAAAGCATGAGAACCGGAATAAGCACCACCAAGAAATTGATGAACGGCTTCAAATCGATGTTCAGATCATGACCGCCCGACTCATCAACGGCTTTTGTACGTGGCATATTGGACATGGTTATTTTCCTGTCAAAAGTGTTCGTGTGTCAGGTATCTGTCTCTTCCTCATCGTGCCCGAAGGCACGCCGGGAAGGTTATTCTTCGACAGCGTTGCTCAGCTTGGTGACCTTTTCGTCCATGTCTTCAACGATTTTGTCAGCCTTGCCGCTCAGAATACCATGCATCAGGATACAGGGCACCGCCGTGAGAAGTCCCATGAGCGTCGCGGACATCGTGATGGAAATACCTGACGCCAGCTGCTGCGCTCTTTGCGCTGCCGGGGCGTTTGCTATCGCGTCGAAACATTCCATAGTACCATAGATCGTGCCGGTGAGACCGATCAGCGTTGCAAGGTTTGCGAATGTGTTAAGAAGGAACACGTTTCTCTTGATTTTCGGGCCTTCGGTGAGAAACACTTCGTCAACTGCCTTCTTAATCGCTTTTGTTCCTTTGCCACGGTTCTGCAGAACGGCGAGCACACCCTTTGCAAGAGGGGACTTGAGCGTTGCCGCATATTTGATCGCCCGTTCGTAGTCTCCGGCCTTGAGGTAATTGGAAATGCCCTTCATGAAAGCGGCGCTTCCCATATCACACTTCAGGAACAGATACCAGAAACGCTCGATAAAGAGGCCAATACCCGCAAACAGCACGATGAGAATAATCCACATGATCACACCTGCCGAGGACTGGAAACCAAGCAACAAGAAATTTAGCATTTGCATAACATAGACCCCTTCCGTTTTAAGGTATATAACTAAAATAATGTTAAACAGTTAATAATCAAAGTATTCAAAAAAGAAGTTAATGCTCGTTTCACTCCTTTCTTTCTATCTGAAAAAACTATTGTGCAGCGGAGCTGCCTTTCAGGTCCTGGATCTTGTCCTGTTCCTGCTCGATATTCCGCTGTGCCTCGACCTCGATGCGCTTCAGCTGCTTGATTTTATCGTCAACCGGAATATCCATTGATATAACGTTTTGAATGCGCTTCATGTTACGCTGGTATGCGTCGTCGTGGAATACGGGAGCCGCAGGGGCAGCGGCTTCCGGTGCGGTGGCCGCCGGGCTTTTCTTGCCAGGCGCCTTTTTCTCAGGCGTCACCTGGGCTTGTTGTTCCGGCACCGGCGCCTTGACCACGCGCGGCGTAATCTGCTTTGTCAGGGCCGCAGAGGACGGATTGATTTCCTGGATTCGCTCTTTGATCTTGTCAAGCCACGGGCTCGTGGCGATTCCCATTTGCGCTGCGGCGTCGATCGCCTGCTCGTACAGCGGCAGCGCCTTATCCATGGCTTCCAGCGACTTTTCTTCAAGCACTTCCTGGTACGCCTGTTTGTCTTCCTTGGAAAGGTCCTTGGGAATAGGCGATGTCTTCAGGATTATGCCGACTTTTTCCACTGAATTTGCGCGCAGGAACAACACCTTCATGAACATGTCCATTGACTTGGCAACGTAATCCCCCGTGATGTTCTGGTCGTACGCCCAATCGATGTTTTTTTGAAAGTACTTGAGTGCGCTCTCGTAATACTTCTGCAGCCCCATGAGTATCTTGATTTTTGCGGCAATCTTCTGTTCCGAGGAGCCTTCGATGGACTGGTCTTCGATGGCATCTGCGAAATCCACAAAGCTCATGCCGATCTTGAACGTCGAACGAAGCGTCCATTCCTCCACGCCGATCTCGATGGATTTGGCGTACGGGCCTGCGGCGTTTTTGAGCGCCTCTTCCTTGGCTTGCAGGGTCTTGGCCACGGCCGCCTTGTTACCCTTGAGGCTGATGTCCGTGAAGTTCTTGTAGAGTATTTCACCCTGCATATAATATGATTTGGCGACAGCTTCGACATTCATGTCCGCCTTGCCCTTGTTCTTTTCGTAAACCTCGACCGCGAGCTGATAATCCTTCTGGGCCTCTTTGTGGTCTCCCATATTGTAATAGGCATCACCGGCCTTGACAAGAGCTTCCACCTGCTTATACTTGTCGCCCTCGTACTTGCGGGCGAAATCCGTGAACACGGCGGCCATGTCAACGTTCTTCTTCTGCTTCTCGTAGCATAGTCCCACCGAGAAATACGCTTCGGGCGAATACTCGGAGGTCGGGAAATTCTGAGTCAGCAGCATGTAGGCGCGAATGGCGCGATCGTACAGTTTTCCTTTTTCGAAAATCAACCCCGCATTGTACAGCGCCTGTGGCGTCTTGCTGTCCTTGGGGTAGCGCTCGTATGCCAGTTCGTACATCTTGCCCGCATTTTCGAAATCATTGACTTTCTGGTACATTTCCGCTGCATAGGACAGGCTGGGGATCGCGTAATCCGGCTTGGTGATGGCCATGGCTGCTGCCTGGTACACGCTCGCCGCGTTGCCCCATTTCTCCACTTTCTTGTAGTCCTCGGCCGCGTTCAAGTATGCCTTTTCCCGGAGTTCGGAAGTTTGGAATTTCTGTGCCAGGTCCTGGAACGTCGTTGCCGCGAGTTCGTAATTGTTCGTGTTCTCATAGCAAATGCCCGCTTCCATCCAGCCGCGGGCAGCGACCTTGCTCTTGGGGAAATCGTTGGCAATGGCCTTGAACGCGTCGGCAGCGCCCATCACGTTATTCGCCTTTTTGAGGGATTCAGCCTTCTTGAACATGGCGCCTGCGGCAAGCTCCACGAGTTCCGCATAGTCGGGAGTGTTCTGCTCGGTCTTTTTCAGAAGTTCCTTGTACTTTGCCTGCGCAAGATCGAATTCACCAGTTTCGACATAGCAATTGGCGATCATGCGCATCGACTTTGCCGCGAACTTGGACGTCGGATAAGTGTCGATGATGAACTTGTAGTCCTTGCTCGCATTGTCGTACATTTTGGCCGCATAGTACATGTCCGCGCCGATGAAGGTGATCTCGGCCGCATTGGCGCTCTTGGCAAACTTGGTCTGGTACTTGTGGACAAAATCAAGCAGTTGCTTGGTTTCAGCCATGGAAAACGATTGCTCGTCGCTCACGCCGTCTTTGGCCATTGATTTCTTCCTGGCGTTCATCAGGGCCACAATCGCGTTATACGCCGCATCCTCCTGGGAAATGGAGATAGGGCCTGATTTTTCTTCCTTCTTCTGCTTCTCGATTGCTACCTGGTCCATTCCAAGCGTGTCGACTTCCTCTTTGTACGGCCCGAACGTACTGATGTCGGACATCGCGACAAAATCAAAGTTCTCTGCGGATTTTTCGTAATCGCCGAGCGTGTTGTAAATTTCAGCCATGTAATACTTGAACTCGTAATTGTGCCATTTGTCTTCAGGGAATTTTTGCGAGAATTCGTTGTACCGCGCGATGGCCTTTTCGTACAGGGCCTTGTCTTTTGACTTCTGCGCCAACCCGTGATAATAGAGCGGGATCGCGGCCAACGCCTTGCGGACTTCGTTTCTGGCCTGGTCCATGACCGCTTTTTGCGAAGAATTCTTTGACGCCCATTCGCCTCCCGGGCCGTAGAAATCAACGAGCTTTTCGCGCGATGCATTGGCTTTTTCGTAATCTTTCTTTATTATATAGCATTCCACGAGCGCCTGCTGGGCAAGGGGCGCGTCCTTGTAATACGGGTATTTCTTAAGAGCAGTCTGCAGGGACACGACTGCGTCGTCGGTCTGGCCGTGGGTGTGGTTCTTCATACCGATGGTGTACAAAACATAGTCTTCGTATGAACGTCCGCCGACCTTCTTGAAGAACTTGATTGCCTCGTCCGCGCCCTTTGGCATATCGGAAAACGCGATGGCCATGTATTCCATGGCTTCCTGCCTGAATTCCTGCTTCGGATACTCGCCCCCATCGCATTTCTGGATGTACTGATAGAACAATTCGACCGCTTTGTCGAATTCCCCCATGTTGTAATTGATTTCACCCTTCCGGTACTGGACCATGCCCAGGTTGTCCGGGGTAAGTCCCTCGCCCTTGCACAACTCAAGATGCTTGAGCGCCTGCGGGTAATCGTGCTTGAGGTAGGCGAAATCCGCGATACGGAAATGCGCGGCAGAGGCGCGTGCGCCGTTGGGCGCCATCCTGATGACCGATTCAAACGCAATCTGCGAGCTGTCCACCTCGCCCATGACCAGGTAGATGCTTCCCATCTGGTAGTAGGCTTCCTCGATTGTCTTGTAATCGGAATATTCTTTTGTCAACCTTATGTACATTCTCATCGATTTCGAGTAATTCGGCAGCGGATTCACTGGCTCCGGCCCCTTCTGGTTCTTGTCCCAAATGTCCATGGCTTTGCCGTAGTCCTCGCGCGCCTTGATGTAGGCATCCCGGCCCTGGTCGTAATACAATTGAGCAAGTGTGAACAGAACGTCCGCGCAGCGTTCGCTCTTTTTCGTACAGCCGGCCATCAGCGTTTCGTACCGGACGATGATTTCGTCAAGACTCTTGCCACTATTCTTTTTCTCGGAAATCTTCGCGTCCGACGATGCCTTGACCTGTTGCTTCTTTGCCTCGAGCGCCTGGATCTGTCGTAGGAGTTCTTCCTTCTTTTTCTCGTCAGAGCTGGCAGCGGAAACGTAGCTTCCGCCAAGCACGCAGCACAATGAAAAAACGACGAGCGCTGACACGACGACTTTACTGGTACGGTTTCCCATGAAATTTCTCCTCTTTCCCTGCCTATATCTGATGGTTCGGCATTTTTCCGGTTCGATCTGCACCCTGGCTCCGTGCCGCAGGCGCCGCACCTTCACAAATCTATCGAAAGATTCTCTTGTGCGCCGGATTTATTTCTGGTTCAGTTTTTCGAGCTCTTTCTTTTTCTTTTCGATTTCCTGGTTGATGTCATTCTCCTTCTTCTGCTGGTCCTGAAGGATGCGCTGCTGACCCGCCCCTTTCATCATGGCCGTGGCCTTGGCCAGCGCA
>Ga0182027_10000071_pt1 | contig 147265 bp, 114 predicted proteins | sample 712E1DmetaG_FD_121300 | JGI IMG/M metagenome (GOLD analysis project Ga0182027, IMG submission 121300) | Permafrost microbial communities from Stordalen Mire, Sweden - 712E1D metaG (Illumina Assembly) | ecosystem: Environmental > Terrestrial > Soil > Wetlands > Permafrost | place: Sweden...
ACCGATCGAATAGGCCATCAGCTGACCGTTGGGATACGACATGGAATACGTGCCCGTCAGGTGCTGGCCGGTTGCCGACTCGAGCTGCAGCCGGTACAGGCCTGCAGGAAGGAGCTTGAAGGGGCCGGTTGTCGCGGTGATCCCCTTGAGGTTGACGGTGAGCTGGTGCAAGGTGTCAACCCCGCCCATGCTCGCGTCGGTATACGGGGCGCGATACAGAACGATCTTGACCGTGTCTAGGCCGTTTGTAAAGCATTCCGGCGCCGTGTTCGTCCCGCCGGGCGGCGTATTGATTATCGCGGTGCCCTCGCCCGTGGTGACGGTCGGATCGGGCAAGGCCCCCTTTCCGAGCGTGTCCTGATAAGAAACGGGCTGGCCGGTGTTTGCCGGATAGCAATACCTGCCCGGCACAAGGCCGTCATGGTTGGAGATGGTCACCAACCCCAGGATCGTGTCGCCGGCGATCCGGCCTGCCGGTGGAGTAATCAAGGTGAACGTTGCCGTTGACGGCGGCGCCGGTGTAACCGTCACGGGAATCGTAGCGCTCCTCAGCGGCGTTGCGCCTGATCCGGTGGTCACCGTCAGATTCGAAGGCCCGCCAGGCTTGGTCGGGCTGAAATCCCATTGGCCCGCACTTGTGGTTGGCACGGGGAATACAGAGGCAAAAACATCGTTGGTGAGGCTCCACATGCCGGTGATGTCGACATAGTGGTTGGTGTCCGGGTCGGTGGACAACACACCCATGACCTTTACCGTGATTTCCTGGTCGGAGTTTATGTTTATCGATGTGACGTCCGTACCCGTGCTGACATCGACAAACTTGATTTTAATGATATAGCCGAGCAGGAGGCTCACCGGCGTCTGGTCGGGCACCAGGTCTTTCCCTGTTGTAAGGTTCTTTGCCGATACACGGACGTTCGTGGTGCCGCTGTCGTTTGTCGTCCGGTTGATTACGCCTAAATAGGTGGGAGTTCCATTCACCGGATTTATCATCGAAGTGGTATCAGGCACTTCGGTCCACTGGGAATTGAATGCAAAGCGCGTAAAGTTGCCAAACGTGTCGCGAACAACGCCGACCACGGTCTTTTGTACCTCAGATGATGTCATCTGGACAAGCGGTACGTGAAGCGGGTTATTCAACCGCGCCTTCATCTGCTGGCTCAGGTCCGCAGGATTAATATTGGCGTCTGGTTCGATCCAGACGCGATAGTCGGGGCCGGGTTTCACGTAGACGGTATCATATGCCCACAGGATGTTCGTGGGAGTAATGGCGTAGCTTGCGGCGATAATATACTTAGTATAAGCCTGCGCCGCGTGAAACGTAGAAGTGCCCCCGCTCGTCTGACTGATGTTGCTTGTGGTTCCACCAGGAGTCAAGCCCCATTGAATATACTGGGATAAATCCGGCATGGTTTTTCCCTTACTGTCAATCACTGAGCCGGAGAACGTCGCACTGTCTCCCGCAGCAAGGGTGTCCTTCTTCGGAACCATGTTGAGAACAAGCTTTGCCGGTATTGCCGTGATGATGTTCGTAGTGATTCTGATGTCCGAACCGGTTGCCTGCCTCTCGCAATAGAAGACGTCGAGGGTGGCCGAATCGCCCGCGGTGAGGTGCAGTTGGGTGGCAAAATCATCAAGATTAAATTGTCCAACGGTGGTAACATGGATGCCGCCGATGTCAAGGACCAACTGGCTGTCGACAAACACCCACACATCGTCGTCGCCTTCGAAAAGGAATGTTTGATTGGGCTCGTACATAAAATTTTTCTTAAGATGCATCGCAAAGGAGTAGTTGTGCGTGTTTACGGCGCGATTGAGATACCCCCCGCCAGCATCCTTCGTGGGATCGGGCGCGGCCCCGTTTGCCTGGAAACCGCTGTTGTCAAGCGGGAAGAAGTTCGCGTTCTGGTACTGATACATTCCCGCGCTGCCCGGCACGAGGTTAAAAACAAGGCTGTCTGGAACAACAATATTTTTATAAGAAGTATCGTAGCCTACGGTAGCAGGTCCGATGAGCGTTCTACCGCCTGCGGGCGGAGGATTGTAGGCGGGCCGGAGAAAATCGCTGCCCTGTCCCAGCAGGCTTTGTTTCCATGGACGGAACCATTTTCCAATGCCCCAACTGTATAAATAGGTGGTTGTGCCGACCATGAGCCCGTTGTTGTCAAGTCTCGGCTGCACCATTCCTTTAAGAACAGTGCCCGGGTTTGTACCCGAATTGAAATCGGGGTTGGACCCGTCGGAATGATAGTCGAAGTACGTTACCGGGACCGTGATAGTTAGTGGATACACGTCTTGCGCGTTGGAGGACATGGCAAAGACGAGCAGCATGCCTGCAACCGAAAGGAGAATTCCGCGACGTGAACTGTTTGGTTTTCGCATAGGTTAATCAACCTCCTGAAAAAACAGAAATTTGGGTGTTATAATTTTCGAATACTTATCAGAATCCTCAAGATCTGTATTCATGATATTCAAATAGTCGCTGTGAAGCGTAGCCAAGTTCATTATAAAATGATTATATTTCAGCAAGTTAATCGTTTAATCGAGGTAGTTTTTTGCCTTGGTAACTCAATCCTCCATACCTTTTGCCACATAATATATAAAAAAAAAATATCTTACACCAGTTTTTCACGTAATTATATTTTGAGGAAGATATTTCGGGTAATGGCTTATACACATAAAGGAGGACACCGTGGTTGTTACTTCCGTCATGGTGCAGGTTAAACCTGATTCCATAACCAAATTCATTGAAGCGACCATTAAAAACCATGAGGCCTCTGTAAGGGAACCGGGCAACCTCCGGTTCGACGTTCTGCAGAACGCCGACGATCCGAGCCATTTCATGCTTTATGAAGTTTACGAAACCGAAGAGGCCGCCGCGGACCATAAAAAAACCGATCATTACATCGAGTGGAAAAAAAACGTGGAAAACTGGATGCAGAAGCCCCGCGAAGGCGTGCCCTATACCGTAATAAGCCCGCTTGATAAAAACAAATGGCGATAAAACCTTTTTTGTTCTCGGCCACGCCCGCGATCCACTTCAGGCCGCATAGCGCCGAACAGCTCGGCCGCATCGTTTCCGGCTACGGGAGCAAGGCGCTGCTGGTGCGGGGGAAAAATTCCCTTACGCGCTCAGGCGTATATACGGCCGTTGCATCCAGCCTTCGGGATTCGCACGTCGAATTTTACGAATGGGAAATCTCCGGCGAACCTTCCCCCCGGGACATCGACAGGGCCGTGGCGGAGAACGCGGGCCGCGGCGTGCGCGCCGTGGTGTCGGTGGGCGGCGGCAGCGTGATAGACGCGGGCAAGGCCATCTCGGCCATGCTCCCGCTAGGCGGGCCGGTGGCCGACTACCTGGAAGACGTGGGAACGAAAACCCATCCCGGCGTGAAAGTTCCTTTTGTAGCGGTGCCCACCACGGCCGGCACCGGCTGCGAGGCCACAAAGAACGCGGTGATTTCGAGCGTGGGGCCGCTGGGGTTCAAAAAATCACTGCGCCACGACAACTTCATGCCCGATGTTGCCATCGTCGACCCTCTGCTTGCGCTATCCTGCCCGCCCGCCGTCACCGCGGCCTGCGGCCTGGACGCGCTCTCACAGCTGCTCGAATCGTATGTGTCCGTGAAAGCAAGCATCCTCACCGACATGCTCGCCGCAAGCGGCATGGAGCGCATGAAAGACAGCCTTGTTCCTGCGTGCACCGGCGCGGCGCAGGACGTCAACATACGCGCGAACCTCGCCTACGGCGCACTCGTGTCCGGCATCACGCTCGCCAACGCCGGCCTGTGCGTGGTCCACGGGTTCGCGTCGTCCATCGGCGGCATGTATACCGTGCCGCATGGCGTGGTGTGCGGAGCGCTGCTTGTTCCGTGCCTGCGGCGGACCATACTGGCCCTTTCCCAAAACGAGGCCGGGTTGCCGCATCTCGCCAAGTTCGCCCGGGCAGGTGAAATCCTGTGCGGCCGGAGGCATAGCACGGCCAGGGAGACGTGCGACCTGCTCATCGAGAAGCTCGAAGAATATACGCGCCTGCTTAAAATTCCCAGGCTCGGAAACTATGGCATTACCGCCGATTCAATCGGCGCGATTGTTGACAAGACGGACAACAAGAACAATCCGGTGAAGCTGGACAAGGATGATTTAAAGAAGATTTTAATGGAAAGCCTGTAATTTATTATTTCTTTTTTATAAAGAATAAAATCTCTGGTTGGGGGATGTATCCCCCTCGCTCCAGGGTGCAGCCAGGTACCGACAGTTGCAAGCTGCACAGATCCGTTGGGCGCACCCGCGAGCGATGGCTAATCAATAAAAAGGTTTATATTGAGTAATTTGTGAAATCCCGAAATCTACTCTTGAATATTTACTCCTGAATTTTGAATCCGTTTCTGTACCCTTGCCTTGCCTGTAGGCTCTATCACCCGCTCAAGCACAATCCCATCGGCATGACGAAGGCCGTACAAGGGCAGTTTCTGACCGCGGAGGTTGTAATATTCATGGATTGCTTTCAGCGTGAGCCTGTTCGGGCGCATTACCGGCCTCACCGATGTTGCAAGATGTCTGTTGTCAACCATTACGGTGTCAGGAACCGATCCGCTGTCGTCCGACAATCGGATGTAGGTTATGCCGGGCTTGAGCCCAACGATCTCGCAGACGTAGGGTTTGTTTGGCGTGGAAATCGCAACGATCCCGGTATCGCCGACGACCTGCCATACGGCATTGCTGCTGAACAGGACAAAGTTTCCGTATTTGTCACGGAGAATGGCGGCGACGGAATGCGTAACCGTGTCATCTTGCGAAATGGAAACCAGCGAAACTATGTCGGGATGTGTGAGCCTCGCATAGCTCGCGGCGCTTTGGTCATTCGTATTGATGTTGGTATCGGGTTCAATGTAGAGGTGATAGGTCATGGGCGGGGGCCTTATAAATACGGTTGTAGATTCCGGAGAAAGAGTTCTTCCGGTAGATGGATCTTGATACGACATGATGATGATATTTGACAGGCCGTCTGAAGGATAATAGGTGTTTGTCGGGCCCTGGGCGGTGCGCAGGGAACCTGCCGCGGGTATCGCCAGTTTCCATTGTATCAACGAGTCAAGATGATGGGGGGTTCCGCATGATTCGTAGATAATGGAAAGGGAAAGGGCAAGGCTGTCGCCCCAGCTTATCGTGGTATCACGCGGAGGCGGGAAGCCCAGAACCAAACTGACGGGACACGCCGTTACAATGCTTGTCGAAATCCTGATGCTGGAGAAAACGCCGCTCCTCTGTGTCCAGAAAATATCGAGGGCTGCGGAATCGCCCGGGGACAGTCCCAGCGCCGCGGCAAAATCGTCGAAATTGAATTGCCCCGCTACGGTGCCGTGAATGCCGCCAAGGTCAAGCACAAGCCTCCCGTTGACAAACACCCACATGTCGTCGTATGACTGAAAATTATAGACAAGGCCTGTTTTGTACTGAATCTCCCTGTGCATGGCGGCCGCAAAAGAATAGTTGTGATTCTTTCCTTCATTGCCGATCCCCCTGTTATCGAGCGGGAAGAAACTGGTGTCGGCATATTCAAACACGCCGGGCGAACCAGGGACATAGTTGAACATAAGGGTGTCGAGGAACACAAAATTCTTGTATGTAGTATCGTAACCGACCGTGTTTACTCCCGCGATTGTGCGGCCGCTGTCGGTATAAACCGGCCTCACGAAATCGCTGCCCTGCCCCAGCAGACTTTGCTTCCAGGGCCTGAACCATTTTCCGATGCCCCAGCTGTACAAATATGTTGTCGTGCCGACAGGCAGCCTGGTTGCATCCAGCGTGGGCTGCACCATTCCGGGAAGAACTGTGGCCGGATTGGTGGCCGGATTGAAATCGGGGTTCGAGCCGTCGGAATGAAAATCGTAATACGTGACGGGAAATCCGACCGTGGACGGATAAATCGACTGCGGCCAAACGATATTCGCACAAGTTAAAATCATGACTTCCGCGATCCCTGCTATTTTTTTTTTCTCCATTCGCTTCCCCATTTCAGGTTTATCTGGATTTTGTTTCGGGAATGATTTTTCTGATATTCGCCTTGCCGTCCGGAGCGATTACTCGTTCCAGAACAATCCCGTCAGCATGCCTGATGCCGTACAGAGGCAGTTTCTGGCCGCGGAGGTTGTAGAATTCTTTGACCACCCTTGGTTTATAATAAATCGGCAAACCTTCAAGGCATCGGACATATATTATTGCGGCACAAACGACGACCCGTACCGTCCCTATTGTCAAGCCACCCTTTTTACACAGAGCAAACGTCGTTCCCGAGTTCCCCTTTTCGACATTTGCGACACGCTCGATACGACAGACATACGGCTTGTCCGGCGTTCCGACCTGGACAATTCCGGAATCACCCGATTCCCAGGTCACGCTCGAATCGAAGCGGGAAAAATTGCCATACCTGTCCCGGACCACCGCGGCGATTTCCTTGTGGGTTTCCGTGGGGTGAATGACCAGGGAATCAACAGGATCGGGCACATATTGACTTGCCACAGGGAATGGCTCAATGAGTAACCGGGTGGCCTCTCCGGGTTTGACATAAATTGTATCGGCGTTAACAAGTGTTCTGCCGGTCATTGGATCGGTAAAAGTAGCAACGATAAAATTCCACTGAAAAGCCTCAAATGCATAAAAAGTTGTCTGGCTGCCCGTGGTTGCACTCAATTTGCTTCTCGTATCTGCCGGAAGGATTTTCCAACTGATGCACGTGTCAAACTCGTGACGGATAACGCCCATATTGTCAATCATAGCTCCAACAAACGGAACTGAATCACCGGCCGTCATTGTATCGACTAATGGAACAACATTAAACCTGATAACCAGAGGAGGGTCCGCATTCGTCCAGCATGCGAATCCTGTAAAAAGGATGACAATCATCCCTTTATTAAATAAATTCATTGTATCAAAACTCTCCATTCTATCCCACCCATCAGTTCCAACCAGCCGGGAATTTGTAATTCTTTAATTGAATAGTCGTCAAAACATTATTTTAAGTTCAATCCTGTTACTTTTCATGGAATATCAACCTATGATCCGAAAAAAAACATCGGCACAAAAATCACCGTCAACGGGTTCTGTTTCACATGCCACCGGCTATGCGTTTGAAGACGACTGCATGGGATACGAGCTTGACTTCGGCCACCCGGAAAGCCCCGAACGCCTGGCCGCCATCAAATCAAAAATGGCTGAATCAGGGCTTGAAAAAAAGCTTTTCAAACTCACTCCGCTTGCCGACGTTGTCCCGCATATCAAGAAAATCCACACCGGCAGGCACATCGAATCCATACAGAGCATCAAAACCATCGGCCGCATTGCCGGCCTTGCGGCCGGCGGCGCGCTCGCGGCGGTCAAGGCAGTGTGCGAGGGCAGCGCGCGCAACGCGTTCTGCGCCATGCGGCCGCCCGGACACCACGCGCTCAATACGGGCCGGGAGGAGGGCTTCTGCTTTTTCAACAACGTCGCCATCGCGGCGCGGTACGCACAGGAAGTTTGCAAGCGGGCAAAAGTACTCATCGTTGACTGGGACTTCCATCACGGCAACGGCACCGAGGCCGCATTTTACGAAGACCCCACGGTCTTGTATTTTTCCACGCATTACGCGCTCGCCTATCCGGGCACGGGCCATCCCGACAAAGAGGGAAACGGCCCCGGCCTCGGCTTCAACATCAACATGCACATGCCCTGCGGCACTTCCGACAGCGGCATCATCGACGTGTTTAAAACCCTGCTCGTGCCGCGTGCGGATTCCTTCAAGCCGGATTTCGTGCTGATATCGGCCGGGTTCGACGGCCGCACCAACGACAAACTCGGTTGCTTCGACATCACGGACGATGGTTTTGCGGCGCTCACAAGGATCGTCATGGACATTGCGCATGCGCATTGCGGGGACAAAATCGTTTCGGTGCTCGAAGGCGGATATACGCCGGAGGATCTTGCTGAAGCTGTTTATGCTCATGTAAAAACACTATTAGAATATGAACCAAAAAAATAAATATTTCCTGTTGGGGGAAGTTTCCCCCTCGCTTCGTACCGGCGTCCGCCGGTACTGCGCTACCCCCTCCTGGGTGCGACCGGGTACCACAAGTGGCGAGATTCATCCTTCTGCTGGGCGCACCCGCGAGCGTTAGGTGGTCTGTAAAAATATTTGCTTTGGTTATGTTAATTTTTACCTGAATTTTTTTATTGTTTATCACTGACGTCCGTCTGGAGTATCTGAAGTAGGTTAACTAATCAGAACCGGTTCGACGCGTTAGGGGCGACCGGAGGTCGTGCGAGAGCACGATGCCGCCCGGACCCGCCGCGTAAGCGGCATAGGGCCGTGGCGGCCCGAGGCCGAAGGCCGAGACCGGAGGAAGAACCGACCCGAGCGGAGCGAGGGGAACGCCCATTTTATGAATTTAAAAATAAAGCACAATCGAAACGTCATCCTCACCGGGTTCACCTCATTTTTCACCGATGTCTCGTCCGAGATGCTCTATCCGCTCATTCAATCGTTTGTCTCAACGATTCTTGCGACACAGAAGTCGCTTGTCGGGCCCGTGCTGGGAATTATTGAAGGCGCGGCTGAATCAACCGCGAGCCTGCTCAAGGTGTTTGCCGGATATTATTCCGACCGGGTCCAGGCCCGCAAGGCGCCGGCCATAGCCGGCTATGCACTTTCCGCGTTGTCAAAACTGTTCCTGTTCCTCGCGTCATCCGGCTGGTATTTCGTGCTTGTCTCGCGGCTTTTCGACAGGGCGGGCAAGGGAATACGCACCGCGCCGCGCGACGCGCTTATCTACGAATCGACGGAACAGAACAAACAGGGCGCGGCGTTCGGGTTCCAGCGGGCAATGGATTTTGCAGGCGCCACACTCGGGGTCGCGATTTGCTACTTTGTAAGCCTGAAATTTCTGGACCCGGCTTCAAAAACACTCAAGGACCTCACCGCATTTTACCTGCTCTTCACCCTGTCGGTCATTCCCGCGTTTATCGGCGTGATCTTTCTGTTTTTTGTCAAGGAGACGCATCCGCATGCCGGCGACGCAAAGGAGAAACCGAGGCCCAATCTCGATTTCAGAAAATATGACCGCAGCCTCCGGATGTTTTTTCTTGCCCAGTGCTTTTTCACCCTGGGCAATTCGTCGAACCAGTTCCTCCTCCTGCGCAGCATGGACCTCGGCTTCGCGCTGTCGGGCGTGATTCTCATGTATTTCGTTTTCAACCTGTCGTCGGCCCTATTGTCCAATTTTTTCGGAAAGCTGTCCGATACGGTTGGCAGGCGGAAAATCCTGCTTGCCGGATACGCGCTGTATTCGGCCGTGTATGGCTGTTTCGGGCTTGTCACAAAGGAACATTCTTCCCTCTTATGGCTTTTCTGGTGTTTGTACGGGATTTATTACGCAATGACCGAAGGCGTTGAAAAGGCCTTTGTGGGCGATCTTGCTCCGAGCGGTTCCAGGGCCACGGCGCTCGGGTTCTTTCATACCATTGTCGGCATCGGACTTCTGCCTGCAAGCGTGGTTGCCGGCTTTCTTTTTTCCCTCGCCCCCGCGGCCCCTTTTATTTTCGGAGCATGCATGAGCGCATGCTCGTTCCTTATTGTAATCGTTTTTGTGAAAGAAAATAAATCCTTCGGAGCCTGATATGAACAACCACGTCTACGCCGATCTTCTTCTCAAATCGATAACCGACAACGCGGCCGCGCCCTGCCTGCATATCAAGCGCAAAGGCGCGTACCAGACGTGGACCTATGCCGATTTCCACAGGGACATCAACCGCCTCGTTTCCGCGCTCAAAAGGCACGGCTTTGCCGATGGCGACACGATTGTGGTGACCGGCGACAACACGCCCGAATGGGTGTTTGCCTGGCATTGCGGCTTTCTCGCGGGCGGCCGCACCGTCCCCATAGACCCCAACCTCCCCTCGCCCGAAATCCGGGAAATCGTGTCCCAGACAAAACCGAAATTCGTGTTCTGTTCCAAAAGCTTTGTAAAGCTGTTTGAAGAAATAAAGGCCGAATCCGGTTTCATTTCGGCAATCATCGTGGATGATGAACATTTTACCGGAACCGAAACAACCTTTGCCGGGTTCATTGCCGAAGGCGATCCGGCCTGCGACGCGTTCGCGCGGCAATTCAAGCCGGAAGACGTCTCGGTGATCATCTTTACTTCCGGCACAACCGGCAAGGCCAAGGGCGTGATGCTGTCACAGCGCAATTTCACCGCGATCTCGCTCTCCGCGATCCCGCGCATGAAGGCGGGCCCCGGCGACACCATGATGGCTGTGCTGCCCATGCACCACGTGTTCGGGGCATGCGCGTGCCTGCCCGGCGCGCTGGGCGGCGGGCTGGACGTGCTGCTCATCCCCACGGTAAAAGGGTCCCTCATCATGGATGGGCTGCGCGAAAAAGGGGCCACGATGCTGCCCGCGGTCCCCAAGATGCTCCAGCTGTTTTACAACAACATTCACCAGAACGTCAAGTCAAAAGGCGTCGTGGCGCGCGCGGCGTTCGCCGTACTCACTTTCCTCTCGTTCTCTCTCGGCGGTTTTTTCGGCCAGAAGTTCCGCAAAAAACTTTTCTCCGCCGTGCATAAAGGTTTCGGCAGCAGACTCAATATTGTAATATCGGGCGGCGCCGCGATAACGAAAAAGGTCTTCAACGGCTTCAAGCTCATGGGCTTCAGCATCGTTGAAGGGTACGGGCTGTCCGAGACGTTCGGCGCCATCACGCTCTGCCCCATCGGCGACCCGCGGCTCGGGAGCGTGGGCGTCCCGCTTGACGAAAACGAAGTACGGATCGACAAGCCCGACGCCTCCGGCATCGGCGAAGTGTGCTTCAGGGGGACCAATGTCTTTGCCGGATATTTCAACAACGAGGAGCTCACGAAAAAATCGTTCGATGCCGCCGGATGGTTTCACACCGGCGACCTGGGAAGACTCGACAAAGACGGCTTCATCTACATCGTCGGCCGCATCAAGGACATCATCGTGCTCGACAGCGGAAAAAACGTGTATCCCGACGAGCTCGAGGACTTCTATTCAGTGTCGGAATCCATAGAGGAAATAGGCGTTTTTTCGGCAAAACTCAAAGGGAAGGAAATTGCGGCCGCGATCATCGTGCCCGGCCAGAACATCCGGAGGAACCACACGGTAAACGAAGCCGCCGATATCGTGCGCAACGAAGTGCTGCGGCTGGGACGCGACCTGCCTTCGTACAAGAAAATCACCGATTTCGCGGTTGTCTATGATTCCCTGCCGCGCACGACCTCCAAAAAGCTGAAGAAGCACGAACTGCGAGAACTGTACTATTCGCTCAAGGAATCGGGCGACGGCCGGGCAAAAAAACAGGACGTTTCCGCGGCGGAAAGCGGGCTCATGGCGACGGCGGAATACCGGACCATTGCCGCCTTCGCCGCGGAACTTGCCAACCGGAGCGAGGCCGCGCACATGCCGCCGTTCTTCAACCTGGAACTCGACCTCGGCCTCGATTCCATGAAAAAGCTCGACTTTCTTTCCATGGTGGAACGGAAATTCTGCGTCAACTTTTCCGACGAAGACCTTGTCAAACTGGAAACGTTGGGCGAAGTGTACACGGCCGTGATGGACCAGCTTTCCGGGTCGAACGCCACTGGCTGCGCCGAGACCGTGGACGACATCAAACAGAGGATCGTGGGGTCGAGGCTTCCCGCATCGTATCCGCCGAGGGGCGCCGCTATATTGAGGGGCGCTCTGCCCCTTGTCGCGAACGCGGCGAGCAGCATGCTGTGGAACGTGTCCGCATCCGGGAACGTCGGCATCCCCGCAGACAAGCCGCTCATCTTCTGCGCGAACCGGCAAAGCGTGCTCGACCCGCTCTGGGTCATGTATTCGCTCGCGCCGCAGGTACGAAGAAAAACCTTCATCATTGGAGGCAAAGACCTTCTGCCCGGCCTGCTGTTCGCCTCGCTCGGCGGCAACATCGTGCCTGTCAAGCATGAAGGCGACGTTGCCTCGATCCTGCGGACATCCATCGCCGTGCTCAAGGACGGCAACAACCTGCTCGTGTTCCCGGAAACCGGCCAGACAAAAACCGGCGAACTCAGGAAATTCAAGTCGGGCATCGGCCTCCTTATGCTCAACATCAACGCCATCATCCTTCCGGTCAGAATACGGGGCACCTTTGCCGTATGGCCGCTGGGCGGCCTTCCTAAATTGTTTTTAGGGAAAAAAGCCTCGCCCACCATAACCTTCGGGGGGCCGCTTACGTTTCAGGGGCTTATTGAAGCAAACAAGATCACGCCGTACTCGACCGCAGATCAAATCGCCGCGTGTGTAAGGGAAATTATTTCGGAGATGAGTTGATTTATTAGATTTTTATTAATTGGTGGGGACACCACTTCGTGGTTTCCCCTGGCCCCCAGCTTCCGCCGCGATGCGGCGGCGATCTGGGGGCACACCCTTTCCTGCAAAGGTGCGCGCCTAAGTCGCTCGCATGACGCTCGCGAAGCGTCGCCCCTTCGCAACGCATCCTCAGCGGTATGCCGCTTCGCGGCGATAAATAACAATCAATATAACCTATTGATTGCTGTCCGCGGGTGCGCCCAGCAGAAGCATGAATCTTGCAACAAGAGGAACCCGGCTGCACCCAGGAGGGGGTAGTGGAACGAAGTGGAGCGAGGGGGATACCTCCCCCACAAAAAATTTATTATTATTTGTTTTCAGCTTTTCCTATACCATCTTCACTACTAAATTTTCCGCGACTTTTTCCCTTAATTTCTTCTGCACCACCCCCACCATCGTGTTGTTTGAAAAAGCGCAGCCCTTGCAGTGTCCCTTGAACCGCACCGTAACCTCGTTGCCGTCCACGTCAACAAGCTCGCAGTCGCCGCCGTCGTTGACGAGGATGGGACGGATGTCGCTGTTGATCATGTCGCGGATGCGGTCTATTTTCTGCAGGGTTGTGAGCCGCGCCGACGCCTGCGGCTTCACGCCCGCGCCGCCGTTGATTTTGTCAAGCATCTCCTGGATCTGCTCGTGGCACCCGCCACACCCGCCGCCCGCCTTAGTAAAGTTGGTGACGTCCTCAATGGTCTTGAGCTTGTTCTCCTTTATGGCCTTTTCAATTTCCCGGTCGGTGACGTTGAAGCACGTGCACACCACCTTGCCTTCCTTTTCGGGCGGCGCGGTCTTTTTCCCGCCCGACCGGTAATACCCTATCGCGGCCTCGAGCGCCTCCTGGCCCATTACGCTGCAGTGCATCTTCTCACGGGGCAGGCCGTCGAGATACTGGGCAATGTCGCCGTTCGAAAGTTTCGCCGCTTCGTCGAGGGTCTTGCCTTTTATCAATTCGGTGAGGGCGCTCGCCGACGCAATGGCGCTGCCGCAGCCGAACGTCTTGAATTTGGCGTCCTTGATCCTGCCCTTTTCATCGAGCTTGAAGGTAAGCCTGAGCGCGTCGCCGCAGGTGATGTTGCCCACCTCGCCGAGTCCGTCGGGGTTCTCTATCTCCCCCGCGTTGCGGGGGTTGAGAAAATGGTCGCGTACCTTGTCGGTGTATTCCCACATATCAAATCCTTTGGCAAAAGGGTTTCACAATTACCGTACGGGCGCATCCCGGACATTTATTTACGCCTGTGCTCCTCTAATATATGTACGCCTTCCGTTGCCCCGATATTGAAAATGAACTTGATGGCTTCGACAAACCTGTGCATCAGCTCATCTTCCTGGCCTTTTTGGAACGGGATCCGCCCCGCGCCGAGCTTTCCATGCCCGCCGCCGCCGCCGCCGAGGGCCGTTGCGATCTTTTCCGCGAATATTCCGGCTTCATCGCGGTTCTTCGCGCGGATGGAGAAGAAAATGTTCTTTTTGAAAAAACCGCAGCACACGGTGATATCTATCTTTTCCAGGCTGTGGAACAGGTCGGCCATCTCGGCCACATAGTCGGGCGACGCCACGGGACCGAGCGGAATATACCCGAAGGAACCGTAGGCGATCATCGCCTGGGCCGCCCGGTGGACGATCTTGAAAAAGGCGATGTCCCGGTCCGGGTTTTCTATTTTAGCAAGCAGGCTGTGGTTCATCAGCCCGAAAAGGTGCTTGTAGCATTCGAGATCTTCGGCCGTGGAGTCGCGCCCCATGTCGCCGGTGTCGGTCTTGATTCCGTAAAACAGCGCGGTGGCGAGCTTGGCGTTGATGGGGCAATTTGCCGTGAGAAGGTATTCCGTCACGATGGTTGACGCGGCGCCGATTTCCTTTCGGATGTCGTGGAAAAAAGGCTGGCCGGCGGGTGTATCCCCCATGTGATGGTCAATGACGGCATCAACAGTTTTTCCTGCGGGAAGCGAAACGTTGCTCCTCCCCGGAACGCAGTCCACCAGGATGATCCTGTCGAAATCCTTGATCTCGAGAAGCACATAGGGAACGATATGGATGTTGAGGAACCGGATCATGGCCTTATTTTCGGCGCGGCCTACAAAGCCCCCGAACGTAATCACGCTCGTTTGCGTGCCCCAGAATGACAGCAACTGCGCAATACCGAATGCCGATGCTATGCAGTCGGGGTCGGGATAATCATGGGTAAGAATGAGCGTTGAGGAAGACGGCACAACCCGGCGTCTGAATTCTTCAACCCGCTCGTTAATGCCCTTGGGAAATCTTAACGCGTCGGCCACTGCACTTTCTTTCTATTCCTGCATGATCCCGCCGGCGCGGCGCTGCGGCCTGACATAGCGGAATGCCGCACCCGCCCGATTGCGCCGCAGGAGAATTATGTTGCACCGGCAGACCTAAAATAATATAATTAAACATATTTGTCGGGTTTTTCACGTCCAAGCAGGAAGAAACGGCCGTTTCATGAGATACGCAATCATCTCCGATATCCACGGCAATGTCGAGGCGCTGCAGGCGGTGCTTAAAGACATAAAGAACCGCTCGATAGACAGCATCATTTGCCTCGGCGACATCGTGGGATATTACCCCGACCCGGAGCGATGCATCGAGCTCGTGCAGGAGCACGTTGACGAATGCGTGGCGGGCAACCACGACTACGCGGCGATCAACCGGATCGACATACAATCCTTCACCTATTACGCCTACGCGGCCATGGAATGGACCAGAAACCACCTTTCCGAAAAAGCAAAGGTGTTTCTCGGGTCGCTCCCCTTGACAATAGAAAAGGACGGCATTTTCATCACCCACTCGTCGCCGTCCAACCCGCAGGACTGGATCTACGTTTTCCCCGACAGCGAAGACGCCGTGTTCGAGGCGTTCAACAGCCTCGTGTTCAGGCTCAATTTCATCGGCCACACCCACTGGCCGTCCATCATGATCCAGGAGGACGACAAGATTATCCTCCACTCCGAGCATTCGATCAAGCTTGACAAAAAGAATTTCTACCTCATCAACGTGGGCAGCGTGGGACAGCCGCGCGATTTCGATTCACGCTCCTGCTACGCGATATACGACACGGCCACACAGGAAATAAACCTCCAGCGTGTCCTGTACGATTACGCGATCACGCAGAGAAAAATCCTCGATAATAACCTTCCTGCTTTTCTGGCGCAGCGGCTGGAAAAGGGCAAGTAGCGCGTGGTGTTCTCTGCATTGTGTCGTAAAAATTAAATAATATACACAAATACATCTGGATCGCTAAGCGGGTGCAGCCATTGTAGATTTTTGCCCCGCCGCTTTCCACAGGCGTTGTAACCTCACCCCTGTATCCCCTCTCCGCCCGGAGAGGGGAATTTTCGGGCTGTTATTCACTGTCGTTTTTTGTAGTCATCCACGTACTGCAGTGCCACCACACCGCTGGTCATATTTTGCTTCATAGAAGTCCATTCTCCCCTCTCTCTATTAAATAAGATTCCAAATTTTCTCCCTCTCCCCGTGGGAGAGCATCGGCCCGCCCAACTTGGAAGGGCGGAAAAGCCGGGGGTGAGGTCGAGAGGGGCCGGGGGTGAGGTTATTTCAGAAATAAAGTCTCTTTAATAAATTCAGCCCAGTAAAAGCTGTTTGCACTTTGGGAATATGCAAAAACCCTGTTATTACGCGCTGCAATCATGTCAAAAAAAGGTGCTGTCGTTGTTTCACCGCTATCGTTCGCGGAATGATTTCTCCATGTTTTGTAATCCAGGTAAACTGAGGTTGATTTGTTTGGGTCCCAACTGAACTCTCCCATAAAAACACTGTCCCGGCTATAATAGACCTTCCCGTCGTCTGTTATCTTGAAATGATAAAACGCGCCGTTGTCGGCAAAATTATGGCATTGGGCTTCCTTACGGGAATCTGAAATAGGATAGGCATTAAACTCTTCAATGGTGCTGATTGCAGATACTTTACAGATTAGTATTGAAAGCAATAAAATTAGACCTTGAACGACTGAGCGCATCGAATTCATCATAAAAAATCCCCTTTAATTGAATTAATCTCTCGATTTTTTATTTTAATGGCACAATATTCCCATTTGTATCTGTTTTTATTAGCCATATATCCGAACCACCACTGCCAAAGGAATATGTGTAGGCGCCAAGGATAAATCCTCCATTTTGAAGTGGCGATAAAACCTTTCCAAAATCACTGTTCTGACCACCATAAGCATGAGACCAAACTGTATCGCCATTTGCGTTGACTTTAAAAAACCATACGTCACTCTCCGTTTCAGAAACAGTAGCCGTTGTAACACCGAGGACAACGAATTCTCCATTTGTTACCGGCAAGATAGACCTGGCATAGGCGTCACTGATGCCACCTTGCCTGCCCAAATAAGTTCTTGACCATATCATGTTACCTTCTGGATCTGTCCTAATAATGAAGACATCGTGGGGTGCGTCAGAAGCAAGGTTTGTTCCGCCTGCGATAGCAATATTATTATCCGATAAATTTTCAATAGAAAATATTAAAATATTTCGAGAGGCAAATGTCGGTAAAAACTGTTTTTGCCAAAGTAAATTGCCCATATTATCACTCTTCATTAAATACACTGTATTTGCAAATGTTGAGACTACTAATGAACCATCCACCAGGTTTTTAACATTTGCACCGAAGTAATTGCCCGTTGTGGATATTTTCGGGTTAAAAAACACTGTATCACCAGCGCTATTTAATCTGCAAATCCAGGCATCAGAGATTTTTTGTCCGCTGGAATCATTTGCGCCAAAGATAACGACACCTTGGTCTTGAGTGAAAGAAAAAGTAGTGTTTAACTTGAAAATTCCACCACAGTTATCACATTCCCTTACATACCATCCAATACAATTAAAGTTTTTCTCCCACACTACACTAAACGCAGCATCTGTTTTCACAATATTCACCTTAAAATCGTACTGATCGTTGCGAGCAACTGCATCCTTGGCAATAATCAAATATCTATTATCACTTGTTTCCCGAATCATTGTTTCACCGGGCAATAAAAACGGCAGCTCACTCATAGTTTTAGTAAACAGAACATTTCCACCACTGTCTGTTTTAATAATCTCTCCCTCTGCCCCGATAATAAATCCCTTGTCCGCCGTCTCCTGAATTGACGATATGTTTTCGTCTCCCTTGCCCCCAATCGTCACCGTCCCGGCCGGTGCCGGCTGTAGCTGCGCGGGCTGTCTGGGGCCTGAGATTTTCTGATAAAGCTCACAATGGGCTCCGCATAGGCAGGTCAGCGCCATTGCAACAGCAATGGACCCGAAATATTTTTTAGTTTTATTCTTCATACAAAACCTTCTTGCTTTTAGCTAACAACTACCTCTCTACCTTTACCACCGCCACACCCCTGTTTTTTATAACCTGCCGCAGGTTTATGGCTTTCTCGTTCTTAATTGCAATGCTCCCCAGCTTTTTGCCGCTTAAATCATACACGGCCAATGCCGATACTTTTCCTGCAAGGCCGGGCGGCAAAACAAACCTGTCGCCAACGACCTTGAACACGGAATTTTTGTTACCCTGCGCAAAGGGTGCCAGCTTGAAACCATTACGCGCGACGATTGTCGGGTCGAGATGAAAGGTGTCGATGCCGGAGGTTGTCAAGTCTGGGTAACCCGACCTGTTAAACGTCCATAAGAATACCATTTTAATCTGATGCTGGGCGCTATCGACAACGATAAATTTAAGGATTTTTATTTTAGCATAAAACTGCCTGTTCCAGACCGGACGCGGGTCAGTGGCGGTTTTGAGAATGTAGACGTTGCCGACGCATTTGGAAAGTGAATCCGGTGTTATCTTGAAAAACATATACGGTTGGCCAAGCCCGAGATCGTCTTTCATAATGCTGTCCGGTGGGGCGGTCTTGACGCTGTCGAGGTTGAGCTTGCCGAGGTCGAGCATACGGCCGGCACTTCCTACAGCCGCGCCATAGGCGATATATTCATTTGACCAGCCGAATCCAAAATGTTGGTGGCATGTATTATCGCCAGACGTGCTACAAGGCCTAGCCAATACAAAATCCATTGTCGCACCAGCATTTAATGTATCAACACCTGATAAAATCAAACCGGCGTCTGTTCCTGTAAATCCCTTATTAATAACTATAAATACAAACAATAAATAATAATATGATTTTCTTTTCTTTGAACAAATCATTCCCATTTTAATCCCCAACTTTCTGTACTTTCACGTCGGCAAATTTAATTCCAGTTTTTTCAGGAGAAGTAAGGCTAGTATTTGAATAATTAAATATCAAGCCACAATACCCCCCTGTCTTTCTTGTTGAAAAGGTGTCTTTTCGTGAATAAAATTCATTAAAAGTAGGCTGAGAAAATGCTGGTTGCCACAACACTGCATTGATGCTAATTTCTCCGTCAATAATTGTAGAGTCGCCAATTTTTTTATCATTTGTTAACACTTGGATGCTGAAATTCATGGTATCCTTACTTCCTTCAAATAAAGTATCTATTTTTTGCATCACCGAATCCCATTCGCTCCCATACCTCTCAAAATGGCTCATCAAATAAAACTTATTTGCATCCGGCGTTGTATCATTCGCCTTCCCCTTTACTCTCAGCGAATAATAATTCTTCGCGTCCTTTGCATAGAAAACCACCCCCACGCCCGCGCTGTCGTACACATCACCTGCCGGTTTTATTATCTTCCCGCTAAACTCGTAGTTTCTCCACTCCAGGTTTGTTTCCGGGGCAATGAGGCATGTAACCGGGTATTCCGTTCCCGGCTTATGCCGGTATACCATGGAAGTATCGGTACTGCTTTTTTGAAATACAAACCCGCTCGTGTCCGTCCCTGTCGTGAATTGATTGATAGTGTATAGTGGGTGCATATTCGCAGGCGTATAAGGTTTCACGTCCACAACCGTGTCCTCCTTGAAATCTTCCCACGCCAAGTACGCTCCCTTTACCTGTTGGCTTGAAATCACTTTCATTGGTCCCCAATAACGAGTACCTGTTCCCGCGTGTGATACCAATCCAACCAAGCCTCCGGTTTCGATCTGCGTTGCATCACATTCTATACCTGGATTTGGCGGCTTTGTTTTAATGGTATCTATCCATATCCATGCTTGAATGGTTGTTGTGGTTGTATTGTTCAGCGTCGTAATCTGGTAATTATACCAATGGTCCGTACTCAGCAATGCAGAGTTGCCGCCTGCTCTGGTTGTATCAAGGGTTCTAAGAAGAGTCCTTGCACTCGCACTCGAATAATAATATAACCTCGCCAGCCCGTCATTTCCCTTTATTAATGAGTATTTTTTCGCGCTGTCCGGCCATTGCCCGTAAAAATTTATCCCGAATTCCGCGGCCGTATTATCAAATTTAATCTTACCTTGAATGATATAATTCTTCAACCCTTTCATATTAGGCCCGCGGAAAAACAAGTTCCTGTCCTGCGCCGCGCTTGTGCGTATGTACAGGCTGTCCTCCACTCTTAAGAACTGGCCTGGGCCGGATTGAATGGAATTGTCAACATCAACAATTCAAAAATATAAAAAAACCTGGGCGCCCCGCCGAAACCGGCGGCGGGCCTCCTTCCGGTCTCGGCCTTCGGCCTCGGGCCGCCACGGCCTTATGTTGTTAGGTTGGGTCACGTGACCCAACCCAACAACGGGTCCGGGCGGCATCGCGCTCCAGCGCGACCTCCAGTCCTCCCTGGCGCGGATAATCGGTATCCTGCCATCAACCTTCTGAACTTTGCAACCTGACAATAAAAGCCACAATTCAAGATTGGTAGCTTTTTCATATTAAAGTCAAATTATTTTTACTCTGCCGATTTATTCAGGCCAGTATGGTTGAAAAAATAAATTCCAATAGGTTTTAATCCCCACTTACATAACAATGGCAATAATCGATTTCAGGCACCTCCTCGAAACCCAGTTCCTGCCCTTTGTGCAGAAACCGATGCAATACCTCGGCAACGAGTTGAACATCATCAGAAAAGACCTTTCCGCCGTTTCCCTGCACGGCGTGCTGTGTTTTCCGGAAACCTACGACATCGGCATGTCGCATTACGGCGGCCAGATACTGTACCACATTGTCAACAGCAGGCCCTCCTGGGCGCTGTCGCGCTGTTACCATCCCTGTACCGACGCGGAAACAATCATGCGTGAAAAAAGCATTCCATTGTACTGCCTCGAATATCTGGCGCCGGTAAAAAACGCGGATTGGATCGGTTTTTCGGTCACGTATGAACTTCAGTACACCAACCTCGTGAACATAATCGCGCTGGCCGGGCTTCCCGTTTTAAGCCGCGACCGCGCTGAGCGCTCCCCGCTTGTCATTGCCGGCGGACCGGTCATGGGCAATCCGGAGCCGATTGCCGACTTTATCGACGCGTTCGTGATTGGCGACGGCGAAGACGCCCTGCCTGCGGTCTGCAGCGTGCTCGAAGCGGCAAAGAGAAAGATCCTGCCAAAGGCGGAAACCCTCGCCGCCCTTTCGCGGGTGAAGGGCGTCTATGTACCGTCCCTTTTCAAAACGGAACGTTCGGGAATTTTCGTGTCCGCCGCCCCTCCGTTCACTCCCGTAAGGGCGGCAAAGGTCCGCGGCCTTGACGACGGCAATTACCCGGACAGGCCGCTCGTGCCTCTTGTCAATGTGGTGCACCACCGCCTTGCCGTCGAGGTGATGCGCGGGTGCACGAGGGGCTGCAGGTTCTGCGCCGCGGGCATTTACTACCGGCCGGTGCGGGAGCGCCCTGTGCAGGGCCTGCTGCGCCAGATGGAAAACGGCATCGCGGCCACGGGCTGGCGCGAGGTGGGCCTGCTCTCGCTCTCCACCGCGGATTATTCCGGGCTGGCGCCCCTTCTGCGCGGCACCGAGCAACTCGGCCGCGGCGGCCGTCTCAAGGTTTCCCTGCCGTCAACGCGCATCGACGCGCTTTCGGAGAGCGACCTCGACACGATGGCGGCAATCACGCCCTTCTCGTCCTTTACCATTGCGCCGGAAGCGGGCTCGCAGCGGTTGCGGAACGTCATCAACAAGGGATTCACCGATGATGACATTTTTGCCATGGTTGCCAGGCTGCTAAAAAGAAATGTCCAGACCATCAAGCTGTATTTCATGATCGGGCTGCCCACGGAGCAAGACGAGGACATCGCCGGCATTGTCGGGCTCGTTGACCGCATCGCGGGCATGGCATGGCAGCATTCGCGCCGCGTGACCATCAACGTGGCACTGTCGCCCTTTTCGCCAAAGGCGCACACGCCGTTTCAATGGGAGGCCATGGACACCCCTGCAATGCTGCTCGAAAAATCCCAGCGCATCAAACGGGGGCTCGCGGCCATGCGCAACGTGAAAACCTCCTACCGCGACCCATTCATGGCGGCGCTCGAAACGGCCATGGCCCGCGGCGACAGGAGCGTGTCGGCCGCCATACGCGTTGCCTGGGAAGCGGGAGCGCGCTTTGACGGATGGGACGAGCATTTCGATTTTAACCGGTGGAAGGACGCATTTGTCAAATGCGGCATCGATTTCGCCGCGTTCTGCGGCGCGATCCCTCTGGAGCAGGCGCTGCCATGGTCCGCGGTCTCAACCGGCGTTTCAAGGGAGTTTCTGCAAAGGGAACGGGAAAAGGCCCTGTCGGGACAGCTTTCGCAGGATTGCAGAAACGGAACATGCTCCGCGTGCGGAGCATGCGCCCCCGGTCAGGAGAACGCGAAGCGTCTCGTTAAGGCCGCTCCGGCGGAACCCCCCGCTTTTACGGACCCTTCCGTGGCCGCGCCGCCTGCGGAAAGACACTGTTACCGGTTTGTTTACACAAAAGATCTCCCCGTCAGGTTTCTGGGCCACCTTGACATGGTAAGCATTTTGCACCGGGCCTTATTTGCCGCAAGGGTCGTTATTGCGTATTCGGAGGGATGCCATCCGCATCCGCTCGCGGCCTTTGGCCCGCCGCTGCCGCTGGGGACCGCCGGCAATGCCGAGATGTTCGACCTGGTGACGCCGGGACAACTCAACGCCGACATCAGCGCCATCAACGGGTTTCTTCCCGAGGGCCTGCTGGTTGCCGGATTCAGGGAGGTCCCGCTCAAGCACATTTCGCTCAACGTGGCTATTTGTGCAGGGAGTTATTGTTTTACCATAACGCACCCGTCAATTTCACAAACAGGAATCAGGGACACCATCGAATCGCGGATCGGCGCTTTTTCCTCCCGGAGCGAAGCGGTCATAACGGTTGTAAAAGACGGTGTTTCTTCGAGCAAGGATGTCCGTCCCCTTGTTATTTCCCTCTCGAATTCAGGCGGGGATGACGAACGCTCGTTCTTTGCGGTACTTTCCATGGAGCCTAAAAAAACCTGCAAGCCTTCGGAACTTATTTCCGCGCTGTTCCCGGAACTCTCCCCGTCTGATTTTCTGGTCAGCAGAAAATCGTGCCTTCACAAAGAGGACGGAGTGTTGAAGCCGCTTTCAACGTAATCTTCCATCGACAATGGATACACCCGCTTAGCGATCCAAATAAATTTGTTTTTTATTAATAACCAGGCGGGCTACTTTTTCTCGAACGACTTGACCGCAGCGTCAACTTCGTCGTAGGTCTCTACCTTTTTAATGAGGCTCGTGGTCTCGAGAAGGTTCCTTACAAGCTTGTTGACCCGCGCCAGCTTAAGGTCGCCTGACACTTCGTTCAGCTTTTTTTTGACGTCGACAATCGTGGCAAGGCACATGCTGCTGATATAGTTGGAGGCGACCATGTCGAGAACGATATTGACCTTCCCCTCTTCCACAAGTTCGAGGAGTTTGACCCTGAAGATGGGGACGTTTTCCTGCAGCACATTGCCGTCAATAAAAACAACGGTCACGTTTCCGACTGCTTCAATCCTTATTTTCATCAGTTCCTCCATACACAAAAAAAATAATTTGCGCGCTATTTTTACGGCTACTGTTATTATACATTAACATATTTCTTTTGCACATATTTTCCAATTTCCTTCCGTCGACAGTATCCTTTCCAGGATTCCAGCAAATGCCCCCGTCACAAGCACATGGACGTCCTTCATGTCTTTTCCTTCCAAACGCGGATCAGGTTGCGGCCATCCTGCTTTGCCCGGTACATGGCCAGATCGGCCTTTTCTATCAGCTCGTGCCTGTCTTTCATCCCGGGTGTGAAATCTGCGATGCCGATACTCACCGTTACATGCAGCGATTTACTTTCGAACTCGAAGGCGTGGCAGCCTATGGCGGTACGGAGTTTCCCGGCGAACTGTTCGGCATATTCAAGGGCGACATTAGTGAGGATAAGAAATTCCTCGCCTCCGTATCTGCCGCATATGTCAACTTCGCGCGACTGCTTCCGTAAAATGTTCGAGAGTTCCCGGAGAACGAAATCACCGCATTGGTGGCCGTGAGTGTCGTTGAGCAGCTTGAAATGATCAATGTCGATCATCATGCACGAAAGGTTCCCTCCGTACCGCCTGGCGCGCTTGACCTCGAACTCCAGGCGCTCCTGGAGAAAGCGGTGGTTGTACAGGCCGGTGAGGCCGTCGGTGATCGACAGTTCGGTGAGTTCCTTGTTTTTCTTGTCAAGTTCATCGAGCAGCACTTTTTCGGACGCGAGAGCAAGCTTGAGGTCGCTCAGGGCCGCGGCGAGGCGCTGCTCGGCCTGCTTCAGCTCGGTGATTTCCTTGTTTTTCCTTTCAAGCTCGTCGAGCAGCACAATTTCGGACGCGAGAGCAAGCTTGAGGTCGCGCTTGGCCGCAGCAACCTGCTGCTGAAGCCGCTCCGCGTTGTCGGGGTGAAGATTCATGATGTCCTTTTCGATATCGGAAACGGCCCGGTGCAGGGCCGTGACGGCGTGGTCCGGCCGGCATGTTACATTATAGAGGCACGCCGCCTAAAATGCAAAACGTAAGAGCGGCTTTACGGTAAAAAACGTCAACGTGAGGATGAGGAGACCGGGAAACCGGCTGCGTGGAGCGCCGCTACCTCGCGTCCGGCAAGCTCGCGCCAGGCGCCCGGCGCAAGGTCCCCGAGTTTGATTGACGCGAATTGAACGCGACGGAGCCTGAGCACGGCGCACCCGACAGCTTCGAACATCCGGCGTATCTGGCGCTTTTTTCCCTTGTACAAGTCCACCCGGTACCAGAATCGTCCGTCCCTGATTGTTTCGAGGACCGCGCCGGCGCGAAGGATCTGCCCTTCCGACTCTATTCCGGGACCTGTCATGGCCTCTGCATCTCCGGGAGAAAGCTTTTTGTCAAGCTGGACATCGTACACCTTTTTAATAAGGTAACGGGGATGCGTGAGAGCATGGATGAGGCTGCCGTCATTGGTGAGCAGGAGAAGCCCTTCCGAAGCGACGTCGAGCTGGCCGATGTTATTCAGGCCTCCGGCATCACAGCCGGCTTTGTTCAAGGCGTCAAAGACTGTTTCCCTTCCCTCGGGATCGCTTTTCGTCACTATTATACCTTGCGGTTTGTGAAACGCAATGTATTTCAAAGACCGCACGGGCTCAAGCACCCTGCCCAGATATTCCACACGGTCTTTGCATATGGACACTTTTGTCCCAAGCTCATTCACCTTTGTCCCGTTCACATAAATCCTGCCGGAGGCAATCAGGGAATCGCAGGAGCGCCGTGAGCCCAGGCCGCAGCCGGCCAGGTACTTGTTAAGACGCACCATGTTTTCCTTTTCAATCGGACTCATAAAAGCTTTACCAGTTCTTCGAGTGTATTTGCCACTGAGACTTTTGTTCCGAGGATTTTCCGGATGCGTTCTGCCGAAAAGCCGTCGAGCGTGTGTCCCCGGTCATTAAAAATTATTCCCGGCAGAACAACCTTGCACGGCTTTGCCGCTTTCACCTGTCTGATGATGTCGCTGCCGGTAAGTAGGCCGGCAACCGTGACTTTCCCCCCGAAAAATTCGTTGCGGACCGCGAACGCCTCCACAGCCACTCCCGGAAACATTCCGCCGAGCCAAACAGCGATCTTGTTTAAAAACGGAAATGCTGATTCCGATGTGACAATAAGTATCCTTCTACCCCGGCCGCGTTTTCTGATTGATGGCCTAAAAGACTTCCGGATGTGGTCACGTTTAAGGTCCTTCCACTCATCAAGCAGTGAACGGACAAGGCCAACCCCGTTTTCCATCTGGGGAAAATCACCGTAATAGCTCCGGGGCGGAATGGAAATCCCGGCAAGTATGAAAAACTCATCTGCGAGGAATATCCTTCGGCTTCTGAAGCGACGCTTGTCTTTTTCGTTTTTCGCCATTACCAGCGAGCAAATCCTGCGCGCTTCATCCCTATCCACAGACATGAGCGCCTTCCGTCGAAAGCGCGTAAGCCCTACCGGAACAACCGCTATGGACAGAAGCCCCCTTGTAAAACTGCACAATTCGTCAAGAGACCTGCCAAGAACAGCACCGTTGTTGAAGCCGGGGCATACCACGATCTGTGTATGAAACGAAAGCCCGTTTTTTTCGAGAAAGCCGAGTTGGCGCATGATATCGGGGATATGCCTGTTTCCGAGCATCGCGCGGCGGACGCGCATGTCTGTTGCATGGACCGACACGTACAGCGGCGACAACCCGAGGCTGCATATCTGTTCGAGGTCTTCAAAGGACATGGCGCCGAGGGTGACGTAATTGCCGTTGGCAAACGAATGCCTGGCGTCTTCGTCTTTTATGTAAAGGCTCCCGCGCAGTCCCTTGGGCATCTGGTCTATAAAGCAGAAAATGCAATGGTTTGAGCATCGGGACGGGCCCTGGTCGGCAAACCTGATCCCAACAAGCGCACCCGGAGGCCTTTTCAGGGGCATGGTGAGAAGGCCCGCCTTGCGCCGCACCCTGATTACCGAAACAGGCTGGGCGGTGCCGAACCTGAAGTCCACCTCATCCGTAACAAGGTTATTGTTGATTGACAAAACAACATCGCCCTTTCTGAGACCAGCTTTCCAGGCCGGCAGCCCCTTTATAACCGCATAAATTGTTAATCCCCTGCCTTGCATGATTTGGTCCTGCCCTCTTTTTGTAAAAACTGCCGTGATTCAACCATCCGATTTATTTGATTGATTTCTATTATCCTTATAGATATAATTTAACGTGGCTGGTTAGAAAACGGCCTTTCCGTAAGGCCGTGGCTGCTGGAACATCTGATTGTTTCAGCATGCTGCGGCCGGTGAATAAAAAAATACATTATCCCCGAAATCACTCTCATGAGAAAGCACGGCGGCACGAGTTACAGCGGACTATTGTTCATCTCCAGGGAGCGTTATGCAATTCCGGATTCTTTTCCCATAATTAAATAAATGCGGTTGCAGCGGCAATTAATTAAGAAGGAGACACCCGTGAGAGCAGTAAAACTGGTTTCCAGTATCGCGATGGCAGGAATTGTGTGCTTTCTGCTTTTATGTACCATCAAGGACGACAACGGCAACCTGGCCCTCACCGGCCCTCATAACAATACGGGGCCCGGTCCAACCCTAACCGCGATACCGGTCATGATAATAACGCCCGACAGCACCTACGTGGGGATCCGCGACTCGCTTTCCATTGTCATAATGGCGATGCAGGACAGCACACTCACCCATCCGCTTGTCAACACGCGCATCGTTTGTTCCGCGACCCCGGGGTTTTTATCCGCCGAGACACTGTATACTGATTCGAGAGGCCGCGCTGTGCTCAAAATGATGGACACAGCAAAGAGCCGCGTGGAAATCAGGTTCACCTGTGGAATTGTTCAGCAGGTTCTCGATATTGATGTAACAGACACTCCGGACAAAGTACAGAAACGGATTCAGATAACTCCGGATAAGGCAGTACTAAAAGCAGACGGCAAGGATGTCACTACAATCCAGGTTTTATTGATGAATGAGAGCAACAACCCCCTCGTCGGCCAATGCGTGCAGTTCATCACGTCGGCAGGCTTGATCGCGGGGCAAGGCGGAGGCTGCGGCAATTCCGGCCAAAGCGCCACCGATGCAGGCGGAATAGCCCGCGCCACACTCACCAGCGCAAACGTCAACGATACGGCGTTTGTAACGGTTTTTCTCGTGTCCGACCGCACAAAAACCGCCCAGACACGGGTGGCCTTCAAAGGCGTCAACATCATTGTTACCGCAGACTCAACCAACCTGAACCCGGGCCAGAAAGCTACTATTTCAGCACACGTTCTTAACGGCTCCAACGAGGCTATCCCCTACGCTCCCATCTTCTTTTCATTGGGAAAGGACACCGCCTCGATCCTGACGTTTTTGTCAAAAGACACGGCAACAGGGCCCGAAGGAACATCCCAATGCGTCGTAAAAAGCAAAAGTGTCCAGACCGGGACTGATTCGATCCTTATTTCGGCAGCGGGCGCAACGGCCAGCATCAGAATTAACGTAACAAATCTGTTGCTCAGCATTTCACTGGACGATAAAATTCTTCAGGCAAACGCATCAAAATTCACTATTCTTCATGTCACTTTTACCAGCAACACGGGAACACCTCTTGCAAACAAGGATATTCAGCTGAAGCGTACCTATCAACAAACCGACGGCCAGGACACCAGCGACGTTTTGCTTTTCAAGACCGATGCACAGGGGAAATGCGCCATTACTATCAATGCGCTTCCCTATGAAAGCAGCATGTCGCTTGAAGTGACCGCATTTAACACCGCCACAGACATTGCTTCTGCAAAAACAACCCTGTCATTTATCTCGTCGCGCAGCATAACCATTAACGCCATTCCAATGATGATACAGGCAGACGGCACAAGCAGCTCTGCCATAACGGTACAGGTCAAGAACGAAAGTTACAATCCCATGGTCGGTGACCAAATATCGTTTGTCACCACCGCCGGCGTGGTGACCGCGATCGCAACAACCGATGGTAATGGAAGGGCGGTCGCCACGCTCGTCAGCGACCGGCGGAACACTCTAGCAACAGTCAAGGCAACGCTCGTAAAAGATGCCTCTAAGACCGCCTCGATACAGGTTGAATTCACGGGAGTCCAGCTGACCGCCAACGCGAATCCGCCGAGCATAAATGCCAACGGCAAGGATTCCTGCACGATCGCAATTACCCTGATCGACGCAGCAAAAAATCCTATTGTAGGCGAACCGATTAATTTTTCCAAACTGCAGGACAGCACATTTATTTACAAACCAGATTCGGTGACTGATAACAGGGGCGAAGCGTACTGCAAGGTGTTCGGTAGGGGCACCGGTACGGATACTATACGGATTGAAGCGGCAGGCGCCTCTCAAAAGGTCGCCATAAACTATTCATCCAATTACCTGGCTATCGATACCACAGGGGGGCAGCCGTGTATTGCAAACGGCACAGATTCCACGGCCCTACTCGTTACCTATCTCCTGGGAGATAAAACCACACCGGTTCAGAATGCCACGATCGACGCAAGCATCACCCTGGGTAGCCTTAACAACGATACTATTTTCGCGAAAAGGTTTACCCTTACCCCGGCAAACAACGGCCGAATCGTTTTTTATGTGAAAAACCCGAGCTTTGCAAACACGTCAACAATCTCGGCCTATGCCAGGACTTCAACCGAAGTGACGTCCGCGACGTTTCAGCTTTATTTCAGGGCATCTAAAATAAAGCGGGTCGAATTAACCGGTACGCCTTCGGTCATTTCGACGAACGGTGGTAAAGCGACCCTGACCGCAGTCGTATATGATTTGCTCGGTAACAGAGTCAAAGACGAACGCATCTACTTTAATATGACCAGCGGGCCCGGAAGCGGCGAACACATCGATCCTGCTTCGGCAATTACCGGAGACGATGGCGCAGCCACGTCTTTCCTTGTTTCGGGAACGGCACCGAGCATGTTCCATGGGGTAGGCATCGTTGCGAGCGATGTTTCCGGAGTCAAATCCGACACCACATTACTTACCATAGCCGGGCCTCCGAATAAAGTTTCGATAGGCGTCAATCTGCAGAAAGGCTCGGATTTTCAAGACGGCACTTACGGTCTGCCATGCGCAGCCATTGTCACGGATATTAACGGGAACCCGGTCGCCGACGGAACTCCAGTAACATTCAGCCTGCAGGCGTCTGGATATGTATATTGGAAACTCGTACCCAGAATCATAGAAAGTGTAAGTCAAGGAGCGTTCTCCTGCTATTCGGTAATTGATTCGGTTTCTGATGTACTTCCTTTTGAAGATTTTAACAATAATTTCAAGTTGGATCCGGGCGAAGACAGAAATAATGACGGTTTCGCGAATCGCGGCGCCGATCTGAACGGTGATGGTATATATGATCCGGGTCCGGATTATATTGACATCAACCATGACGGAAGACGACAATTCGACAGGAATATTCCGGTTGAACAAATTTATATTTGCAGTAACGGTGCGTACAAATTCGTGGACCTGAATAAAGACGGTGTTTGGGACCCTATTGAACCTTTGACTGACCCCGTATATCTTTCAACGTACGACACGCTCCGAAGCGATTCGGCTTATATAAAATGGTATTTTAAGCAGCCACTACCGGCTGCCGATTCTGCGCGGTTAAAGATTCTTGACAATATTGATTTGGCATACAAGACAAATCCTCATTTCATAACAGCTCTTGGATCGTACGATTTTAGCTGGAAATATCAACCCTATCCGCAACCGGATCCGGCGTTGTCGATAGCCCGAACGATACAAACGCAGAACGGAAAAGCGGCGAATGTAATCATATATGGGCAATCAGATGCCAAGAAGGTCGAGGTAATGGTTTGGGCCGAATGCCAGGGGGTTGTTCCTGAATTTCCCGTGCAACAAATTCTTCCTACCATCCTCGATACGGTTACGGTGAAGTGATATGAGAACCTACGCAAAAAAGCAGTTGCGCTTGAGAAAGACGGTTATTGTTTCTGCGGTCATTTCATTCTTATATGCAAATTCTTTCCCTTCGAATCTTTCCAATCCTGCGGTGCTCGTGCCGCCTGCCCGCCTCTCGGTGGGAGCCTCCTACGACCTGGATGGGTACACCATCACAAACCGCGCGGTTCCCGCCATGATGAACCGCATCCAGGCGCGGCTTTCCTATTCCCCTTTTTCTTTTGTTAATTTCGGCATTGATGCTGGTGCAAGCCAGATGGAGGTGGCCGGCGACACGACCCCGGCCGACACCTTCGGCATATTCCACGGTGGCTATGCTTTTTCAGGCGGCGGGCACATAAAGCTCGGAACTCCCTTTTTCTTCAACAATCTCGTTTGCGGTATCGGCATTTTTCAGGGGACCGTTTTTTCCTCTCAGAACAATTCCGGGACCACCTACGGCGGTACAGACGCCTGCGGCGGCCTGGGGCTGCAATTTCATGTGCCGTCGTTCGGTTATGTGACGGTCGGCTCCCAGGTATACCTCATCATGGGAAAAACCACCGACTTTTCAGGGAAGCAGGGAACTTATTCGAATGTCAACAACGTTCGCGGATGGCTTGCAATAGACTATTTCCCTCCCGCGCTCCCCTCCTCCAAAAACCTGTTCTACCTGTCCTTCGAAATGTCCGTTTCCCCAAAAGCCCGTTTTAATGCAAGGGCGCCTGTCCAGGAGATTGGCTTTTCGGTGAGCATCGGCTCAATCACGCCGCGGCTGTACGGGCAGGAATCGAGCGAAGAGTGGCAACCCTAGCCGGAAGTGCACTGAATAAAAAAAAGGGAATGCATACGCATTCCCTTTTTAATTTTCTGATTTTCCACTTATCTGAAAAGATCTTTTATTTTCGACCAGTTTGTTGGGGGTATAGGTTGCTGGACAATGGTCTTTTTGGCCAATTTTGAGGTTTCGGATTTTTGCACTACTTTAAGGGAATCTGTGCCCGTGGAAGCAGGCTGGGCAAATGCCAATAGGATAAATGCGAGGATAGTGATTGATACAATTGCTGTTTTTTTCATGAAAAATGAACCTTAAAAAAAACCACCTTTTACATCATTTATTAATATAACATAATTTTTATAAAAAGCAAAAAAAATTAATAAAAAAATATTACGGAAAGTAACGCCGATTTATTGAGAGAATATCATAATTAAATATGTAGGACGGTTGCCTCGATACCGGCAAATGGAGGCCAAATTAAATGGTGAGCTCTGAAAAAAAAGCAAAACTGTCATCTTCACTTTCACGGAGAATGTGCATGTCATTTTCTATCTTGGCATTACAATCGGCACAGAAACCTGCCTCATACTCTTCTCTTTCCAGCTTTTTGCCGCATTCAATGCATTTTGTTTTCATATTAACATCCTATAAAAATTACCCGAGATACTCAAGCAATTTATCTCTTATTTCTGTAAATATCAACGGCTTACGTATTACATCGTGAATGCCGTCCATTTGAAGGAGGTTTGTTTCAAGATCCCCCTTCCAACCGGTAATAACAAAGAATTTGGTATTAGGCGATTTACTTTTTACCCATCTGGCAACGCTTCGGGCGCCTTTTTCCCTAACACATAATTCAGTAAAAACAGCATCATAATGGTTCTTTTCTAATTCTTCAATGCCGCTTTCAGCAGTGTCAACAACAAAAACCTGACATCCCAGCCGCGAAAGCGATCTTTTTAAGGCTTCCTGTGTTGCCGGATTATCCTCAATAACAAGAATTTTAAATGAAATACCCATAGGTTTTGACTTAAATATTAAGCCACCATTGTGCCAATATGGAAAAAGACATTATTACTACTAATAAAATCAAAAAGATATGATTTTAATTTGGTTAAATATCCCTAAGAAATAAATACCTCGAAAGTGTACTTTTGCCCGATATGGCGCACAAATGGTAAGATACAAACAATTTTAATTAATTGCGTAACAAAAAATACAGAGTTATTTTTTGTTACAATATTAGGGGTGGAGAAATTCCGCAGTGTCATTTTTCAGACCGCGAACACGATCTTTATTATCAATTGCGACGCAGAACTTCCGGCCACACGAAAGACATGCCCGACTCTTGCCCGCCCCATAAGAATGTGAGCATTTTTCCTCATGGTAACGCTCGGTATTGAGACCTCGTGCGACGAAACATCTGTGGCACTGCTATCCAACGGTGATATCCTGGCGAATGAGGTGTTCACCCAGGCAGCACACTCTGCCTATGGTGGCGTTGTGCCAGAACTCGCATCGCGTGCGCACATGAACAAAGTGGATGTTCTTGCCGAATCGGTGTTCCGCGCCAACCACATTTTCCCAAGCGCCGTTGACTGTATCGCGGTGACCGACAGCCCTGGGCTTGCCGGCGCCCTTCTGGTTGGAATCAGTTTCGCCCTCGGGCTCCATTGCCAGTATCGGATCCCGGTTACCGGCATCAACCACCTCGAAGGTCATCTATGCTCCCTGTTTCTTTCGCATCCAGGCCTGTCCTGCCCGTTTCTCGCTCTTATCGTATCGGGAGGCCATACCGCCATTTACCGTGTTGACGATTTTGCCAGGTACACCTGCCTCGGCCAGACCGTCGACGATGCTGCGGGCGAGGCCTTTGACAAAGTGGGAAAACTACTCGGGTTCACCTATCCGGCTGGAAGGGCCATCGAAAACGAGGCCCTGCAAGCGGGGTCTGGGCTAAGAATTCCGTTCCCTGTCGCCCGGTGCTCAGGCTCGCCGCTTGATTTCAGTTTTTCGGGCCTTAAAACTGCGGTGAAATATTTCTGCATGGAAAAAGGAGTTCAATGGGTTGCGGAAAACAGGGCACAGATCTGTTTTTCATTTCAGAAAGCGCTGGTGGATTCCCTGGCGCGGAACCTTCTGCTCGCGGCAGAACAGACAGGGATCCGCACCGTGGGCGTGGCGGGCGGCGTGGCATGCAACGGTGAATTGCGGGGCGCAATGAGCGCGCACTTCGGCAGCCGGGTATTTTTCCCCCTGCAGGCCCTCTGCACCGACAACGCCGCCATGATCGCGCGTGCCGGATACGAGAGGTTCAGACGTAAAATGACCCGCTTCCCGCACATGAGCCCTTCGATGGGCCTTGAGCACCAAGGCGCTTGATGAAGGCCCTTATAGGTGATTCGATACGATCAGATGATAGAGTAGTTCTTAAGGTAGGTGTACAGAACCTCGATCGTGACTTTACAGATGCTTATTAGAGGGACCGCAATAAGCATTCCCACAATTCCACCTATGTTCCCGCCCGCGGCAACGCCCAGAATCACGATAAGCGGATGAAGGTTTACCGTTCTTCCCACCACGTTGGGATAAACAAGCGTGCCGTCTATCACCTGGACCGTCAGGAACACGATGGCCACGGATAACAGTGTCCATGGGCTAAGCATTCCCGGGGTGATGAGAATCACGAAAAAGGCAGCGCAAAAACTTATCACGGGCCCGAAGTAAGGAATGAAATTGGCAAGGCCGGAAACGAGCCCCACCACAAGGAAGTACGGCAGCCCTATGATCGCATATCCCACGGTCGTAAGCGCCATTATCGCGCACGAATCAATCAACTGGCCGCGGACGTACATTTTAAGGGCATCCACGGCCTTGTGAAGGAGCAATACCGACATTTCGAAATACCTGTTCGGCACAAGCGTCAGGACGTTCTTCGAAAAAAGGTGGCCGTCTGCCAAAAGAAAAAAAGTGATGAAGGGAATGAGCAGCGCCATTGACGCAAGCGACGCTGCGCCGGAAGCAAGCGCCGGTACAGAAGCCATGATCGACTTCAGGGATACAAAAAGCCGCCCCTTCAGATAGGGATAATAGTCCGGAAACGTGAAACCGGGCAACTGATTTTTAATACCCTTTTGAAAATGTAACGCCATGTCGTGGACCATGGTGCCATAGGCCGGTAGGTTGGCGGCAAAATTTTTTAATTCATACATGAGGAGCGGTGTGAGAAATGCGCCAAGAAGTCCGAGCCCGGCTGCAATAAGCACGTAGATAATGAGGATGGCAAGGACGCGGTGGATGCCGCGCGTCTCCCAGTAATTGACAACGGGTTCCAGAAGAAGGGCAAACACCGCTGATGCGAAAAGCGAAATGAAGATAAAGCTGAATGAAAAAAGAATCCCTGCCAGAATAAGAAGGACAAATCCGTAAAACCCGAACTGAATGAAATAATACGATGCCGGTTTTGTTCTATTAAACATGGGCCGTCAGACCTTCCCGAGGTTTCTCTTCCACCTTTTCTCCCCCGAACCTGTTCTGAAGCTGCTCCATGGCATCGTTGCTCTTGACGAGCCTTTTGCAGATCAGGCGCGACAGGTTCGCCAGAATTTTAATGCCCAGCCTCGGGTTCCTCCGGCACAGGCTTTCCAGCGACGGCTTGGAAAAAGCCAACAGTACGGTGTCGGCGGCGGCCTTTGCTGAAGCGCTCCGGGGAATTTCGTCGAGCAGCGCAAGCTCTCCGAAAAAGCCCCGCTCCTTGACCAAAGCCAGTGCCAGTTCCGCGCCGTTGTCCATTTTCCTGGTTATCCCCACCTCGCCGCTTTTCACGATATACATGCCTGCGCCCGGCTCGCCCTCGTTGAAAACGGTTTCCCCTTTTTTATACTGCCGCTGATGCATCATTCTTTCAATGACCTTCAGCTCGTTGTGCGAAAGTCCTTCAAACGCAGGAAGAAGGGCAAGCACTTCAAGCAGGTTCTCCTTTCCGCCGGCAAAACGAAACGGAGACCAAATAGGATTATCCATGGGTTTCCTCCTCGTCCGTTTCATCGCTTTCCTTGCCGTCGGGCCTGAATCGCACCGCTTCGTCCGAGGCGCACTCGGGACATTCGACGGCGCCGGTAAGTCTCGCCGCATACACATTGCCGCATTTTTTGCAGCGCATGAATTTCATTGTCCTGAACTTGTTTTCGTCGGGAGCCATTGTCTCTCCTTGATAAACGGTTGATGATTCGGCGCGCCTTTGCCCGGGACTATGGTGCGCCGTTAATGTCGCCGAACATCGCTTCGACATAGGCGGCCGGGTTAAAATCCTGCAAATCGTCGGGCCCCTCCCCCACGCCGATCTTGCGCACGGGGATCCCAAAGGTCTTTGCAAGCGCAACGGCAATGCCGCCTTTTGCCGTTCCGTCGAGCTTGGTGATCACGAACCCGGTGACGCCGGTTATCTCATTGAACACTTTTGCCTGGGCAAGGACGTTCTGGCCCGTGGTGGCGTCCACGACGAGCAGTACTTCGTTGGGTGCACCGGGCGAATTTCTTTTTATGACGCGCACGATTTTTTCCAGCTCATTCATCAGGTTGGTCTTATTGTGGAGCCGGCCCGCGGTGTCGAGAATGAGCACATCCATGCCGCGGGCCCTGGCCGCCCCCATGGCATCAAACGCGACGGAGGCGGGGTCGGCCCCCTCCTGCTGAGTGATGATATCGGAATTCGTGCGCTGCGCCCATATTCTGAGCTGCTCCACCGCGCCCGCCCTGAAGGTGTCGGCGGCCGCGAGCATCACCTTTTTTCCCGCCGCGGAATATTCCCGTGCAAGCTTCCCGATTGTCGTGGTCTTGCCCACGCCGTTGACGCCCACGACAAGGATAACCCACGGCTTTGGCGGGAATTCGGCGGGAAGCCTCGCCACCGAAAGGTCGGCCGCGAGCATGGCCTTGAGCGCCGTGTACGCCCCCGCCGGCGTGGTGATCCCCTTTTCCGCAATTTCCTTTTTAAGCCTATCAATGATGTCTGTGCTGCATTCGTAGCCCACGTCCGCGGAAACCAGCGCGTCCTCAAGGGTGTCGTAGAATTCCCCATCAAATTTGCCCCCTGCGCCGGAAACAATGGAGGCGATCTGAGTGCGGGTCTTGGAAAGACCCTCTTTAAGCCTGATAAAAATACTCATGTCTCAAAAAATAATTACAATCGCCCGGTTGCGTTAATAAATTAACTAACTGTTCACGGCTCGCTCACTCTTTGGCCGCAACCGCCACGCAGCGGCCGTTACTGCCGCCTGTCCCGGTCACCATCACATCGAGCCAGCTGTTGACGGGCGCCGAATGGCCGGGTACTTCCACGCGGAGGTAGTTGGATGCAAGGCCGGTCGCGGGCGATTTTATCTCCACCACAATGCGCTGGACCGCGCCCGCGGTGCTCTTTACAAACAGGCCGTGGCAATCGTCGAGGAGTGCCCTCAAGCGGGCGCTCCGCCTGTTTTTCTCTTTTCCGTCGACCTGCTGCCGCATTATGGCCGCGGGAGTGCCGGGACGCCGTGAGAAGCGGAACACATGCCCGAAGGTAAAACCGCACTGCGCGACCGCCCCGCATGTTTCTTCGAACTGTTCCAGGGTTTCCTGGGGAAAGCCGACGATGAAATCACCGCCAAGCCCTGCAAAGGGGAAGCGCCTCCTGAAGGATGTAAGCCTCGCAACGAATGTGTCGTGCTCCGCAAGGGGCCGCCCCATTTTCTCGAGGACCGCCGGGGAAAGGCTCTGCACGCTCAAGTGCAGGTGCCTGCACAACCGCGGGTGCGAGCCGACCGTTTCCAAAAGGGAATCGGACAGGTCCCGCGGATCGAGCGAGCTGAGGCGGATGCGGAAATCGCCTTCCACGCCGGCGAGGGTTTCAACAAGGCGTTCAAACCCGCCGTGCGCACTGTCGGAATACTGCCCGATATGCGTGCCCGTGAGCACGATTTCCTTGTACCCGGCCAACACGGCCATTGTGAAAACGCCGAGGATCCTGTCGAACGGCACGCTCGCCGAAGGCCCGCGCACGAGCGGTACCACGCAGTAGGCGCACCTGTAGTTGCACCCTTCCTGTATCTTGAGAAAAAAACGCGTGCGGCCCGAAGCGCCGGTACCGGCGGGTGTATTGACAAGCGAGACAGCAGCGGGATTGTTCGGGCCCGGTTCCGTATGAAACACGCCGCCAGGACTGTCACGCAGGATGGCGGGAATGTCCTGCTTGCGGCCGTTTCCCACCACCCACGTGACGGGCAGGCGCTGCATGATGTCGTGCGGGGAATGCTGGGCAAGGCAACCCGTGACGCATATCTTCACGCCGGGGCGGGCGCGCGAGAGCGCCGAAATGTACCGCCGGGTCTTGGCTTCAGCAGCGGAGGTGACGAGACAGGTGTTGACGACAACGATATCGGCCCGGGCGGGGCTGTCTACAATGGTATGGCCGCTATGGACCAGAAGCGTGCCGAGCGCCGCCATTTCCTCCTGGTTGGTGCGGCACCCGATGGACTTTATGAGGACGGCGCTTGCCATGCAGGAATCCCCCTATTCCCAGTCCTGCAGCGCCTCGGCGGATGAATTGAAGACCGGGATGATCCTGTCGAGGTTGATCGTCATAAACAGGTCGTTGACCTGGTAATTGGCGTTGCAGATGCGCACGCTGCCGCCCGTTTCCCTGATCAGCCTGTTCAGGTTGATCACCACGCTCACGCTCAGGCTGTCGAAAGAGCTCAGTTCCTCCAGATCGAGAAGGATCTTCCTGTGCTGCGCCATCGCCAGCAGAAACTGCTGTTTGAAATAGCGGGACCCCTGCAGGTGGTTCATCACGCCGACGAAACGGAAAACGCACACGCCGTTGACGACTTCGGTTGTGATGGTGAGCGGGAGGTCGGCCGCGTTCTCGAACAGGTCCACTTCGGCGGCCTGTATCCTGCCTTCGTTTTCAATGTTGAAGATCCTGTCGAGGCCGGTGTCGGTGAAGAGCGAGTGAATGTCGCGGTTCATATTGCGGATGTAAAGCGGAACGCCTTGCTCCTTTGTTTCCCTGGCAATTGAGACGAGCGCGCCGATGGCGGTGCTGTCAATAAACGTTGTGTCTTTGAAATCAACGGCGATCCGCGCTGCGCCCGCCTTGATTTCCTTTTTCAGCGCAGAAATCAATTGACCGGACGCCGGCCGGTGAAACCGTTCGGGCAGCCGGACAACAGTGCCTTCGCCGTCATGCTCAATCTGCATTGTGCCTCCTTACCGCAGGAACCTTCGAGACAGCTCGTCGAGCGAAATCCTCACCACCGTGGGCCTTCCATGCGGGCACGTATACGGGTTTTGCGAGGAAAACAGGCTGTTGAGCAGGGCCATCATTTCCTCCTGCGAGAGTTTCTGCCCCGACTTTATGGCCGCCCCACAGGCAAACGCCGCGGCAAAACGCTTGTGCGGCTCGGGAAAATGGCCCACGCTTTTTTCGTCGAGCAGATACCCAATCATATCGCGCACCGAGCGCTCGATGTCCGGACTTTTCATGAATGACGGGGTTGCGGAAACCGAAACTTCCTTCCCGCCAAAGTCCTGGATGTCAAAACCGAACGCCTTGAAATACTCTTCCGACCCCTCCACGACCGATTTCTCCATAGCAGAAAGCTGGAGTACCACGGGAAACAAAAGCTGCTGTGACGCCGCGCCCCCTGCCTTCAGGTCATCGAGAGCCTGCTCGTAGAGGATCCTCTCGTGCGCCGCATGCTGATCGATGAGAAGGATGCCGTTTTTTATGGGCGCAAGCACGAACATTTCGTGCACCTGATAACACGAAATAAGGCTCCATGACGCCGGCTCGCCGCTATCTGCTAATTGTATCCTGTCCCGATCAGGCGATTCAAGCTGTTTTTCGCCGTGAGCGCCCTTTTTCGGAAAAGCAAGTATAGTCTGTCCATACGCTCTGTCACCAGGGTCCTCTGCGGTAAATAGTGGCTTCCCGCTGCCCTCCCCTGCGGCGCTGATCGCGGGAGCCGGCAGCGGCGCGCTTTTGCCGGCCATCTGCGTCATGCTTTCCTTTTGCGGTCCCCGGTCCTGCATGACCGGTATGGAGGGCTTTATCACCCTGCTTACCGCACCGTAAATAAAGCTGAAAAGACCGCGTTCGTCTTCAAATTTCACTTTCTGTTTTGTGGGATGCACGTTGACGTCGATTGACGCGGGATCAACGTCGATGAAGCAGAAAAATGAGGGACGGAAGTCGCGTCGGACAAGCTGGGCAAACGCCTGGCGCACGGCATACAGGACTGAATCGTTGTCCACCCGGCGCAGGTTGACATACAGGTTCTGGTAGCGCGGTCTTGCCTGCTCGTTGTCCCGCACGGGAAAAAAGAGGGTTGCCTCCATCCCCGTTGCACTCCCCTGTGCCTTGACAAGTGATTTTGCGAATTCGATGCCCGTGACCTGTGAAATGCGGCTGAGCAGTGAGTCTGCGGGAGGTATATCGAAAATGGCCTTGCCTTCAAAAACCGCGGTAAAATGTATAGACGGAAACGGGACCACGAGCTGTTCGAGGAGCCGCACAAGCGCCAGGCGCTCGGCCCTGCGCGTTTTCATGAATTTTTTGCGGGCCGGCACGTTAAAAAACAAATCGCGGCACGATACGGTGCTCCCGCGCACGTGCTGGACAGGTTTGGGCTGCGAGGCGACGCCGCCCTCGCAGCCGATCGAATACCCCAGCCCGTCCTGTGTTGCGCTGCTCGCGATAGTGGCGCGGCCCACCGCGCCGATGCTTGCCAGCGCCTCACCGCGGAACCCCATGGTCGACACGGCGAAAAGGTCGTCGGCCGTAGTAATCTTGCTTGTTGCGTGGCGGAGCAGGCATTTCTTCAGGTTTTCGAGGGACATTCCCGAGCCGTTGTCGCTCACCTGGATAAGGGAGAAACCGGAATCTTCGATGACGATGTCTATTTTCGTGGCGCCCGCGTCTATCGAATTCTCGACGATTTCCTTGAGCACCGACGCGGGCCGCTCGATGACCTCGCCTGCGGCTATTTTTTCCACCACCTGCTGCGGGAGTACGCGGATGCTGGGATCATTGGTTTGCATCGGTAAACGTCACGCGGAGAAGATATGGGTAATGGGGTAAAATGCGGAAGGGGGGAATCGAACCCCCACGAGATTGCTCTCACTAGGCCCTGAACCTAGCGCGTCTGCCAGTTCCACCACTTCCGCAACTATGTTTGACAGGGATTAAAAATACATCATGGATCAGACCTGCAAAAGAACACAAAACTGCTTGGTTTTTAACGGATTTTATACTATAAATATTATGAAACAGTATCTGTATATAATCGGTATTTTTCCTTAACTGCATACGCCTCACCCCTTCTCCCCGGCCCGTCGCTTTGCTCCGGGCCACCCCTCTTCCCCTCTCCGCCGGCGGAGAGGGGAAGAGGGGAAGGGGGAGTTAGGGTGAGGCGCACGAAAAAGCGAATATCATTTTTAACCAGAAACTGAACAACTTTGGTTCCTCCTTTCTGCCAGGAGCTTGGTAATGAACCTCGACAATCTTGATCTTTCAAAAAAAATGGACAAGCGCCGATACAAGGCGATCATGCCGGCGCTTCAGCGTAAAATAGGCGAATTGCAGCGCAGGGCGCGTGAAATGGAGATCCCGGTCATTGTCGTGTTCGAAGGATGGGGCGCGGCAGGCAAAGGCACGCAGATCAACAACCTCATGCTGGCGCTTGACCCGCGCGGGTTCAACGTCAACCTCACCAAGGCGGCGACTGAGGAGGAATATATGCGGCCGTTCTTGTGGCGTTTCTGGCTCAGACTGCCCGCGGCCGGCCGCATCGCGATATTCGACCGGAGCTGGTACCGCGGCGTGCTTCATGACAGGGCGGGGAAAACAGTGGACAAAGAGGAATGGGGCAGGACCTTTGGAGAAATCCGTTCGTTCGAACGCCAGTTGACCGATGACGGCACAATCATCGTTAAATTTTTCCTGCATATCAGCAAAAAGGAACAGAAAAGACGTTTCAAGGCGCTGATGGAAAATTACGCCACAACATGGAAGGTGTCAAAGGACGACTGGAAACAGCACAGGCATTACGGCCATCTGAAGAAATGCGTCCAGGACATGCTCGACCATACTTCGCGCCCCAATGCACCGTGGACCGTTGTCGAGGCCACCGATTACCGCTTTGCCTCTGCGAAGATCACCAGGAAGCTCATTGCCGTACTGTCAGATGCCTGCGCGAAAAAGGCAAAACCGGGCAGCAGGCTGAAGGCGCCGGTCCTGCCGGGCAGGGTCCCGCCCATTCTCGACAGGGTTGACCTTTCCGCTTCCATGACAAAAGAGGAATACGAGGCGGGGCTCAAGAAGTACCAGGAACGCCTGCGCGAAATGGAGAATGATATTTATCTCAAGCGAATCCCCGTGCTCATTGTGTACGAGGGATGGGACGCCGCGGGAAAAGGCGGCAACATACGACGCCTGGCCCAGGCCCTTGACCCGCGCGTCTACGAAGTGGTCCCGGTGGGCCCACCCAACGACGTTGAAAAGGCGCACCATTTTCTCTGGCGCTTCTGGCAGAAAGTGCCCAAGGCCGGCCACATCACCATTTTCGACAGGTCGTGGTACGGCAGGGTAATGGTCGAGCGCGTTGAAGGCTTCTGCAGCGAAGCCGAATGGAAGCGCGCATACCGGGAAATCCGCGAATTCGAGGCTGACTCCGCGGATTTCGGCATCGTTATTGTCAAGTTCTGGCTCCATATAAACCCGGAAGAACAGCTCCGGAGGTTCAAACAGCGCGAGGAATTATCATACAAGCGGTGGAAAATCACGGACGAGGACTGGCGCAACAGGAAAAAGTGGGACAAGTACAAGCAAGCGGTTGACGAAATGATATACAGGACAAGCACGGAAGACGCACCGTGGACCGTGGTGGAGGCCAACAGCAAATATTATGCGAGGATAAAGACGATGAAGACGGTGATTAAGGCGATTGAAAAAAAGTTATAGATATTAATTAAATCCGGGCGTTCCACCGGCTAAAGCCGGTGGCCTTCACGAACCCTTGCGTTTACAACTGGCGCGGTTTATACTCTTAAAAAAGGCTGGTGATACTCGTGCCCAATGTATTTCTCGTCCGCTACCCGGAATCCCCCCTGCGCGTGCCCGACAAGGGTACGGTGAGCATCGGCCGTGCCGACACCAACGACATCGTGCTCAACGAACCCCGCGTGAGCCGCCAGCACACCATTATTGAATGGGACAAATCGATGGATTCGTTCCTCATCCGCGATTTAGGGAGTAAAAACGGCACGTATCTTAACGGCTTTAAAATCAATGTGGACGATGCGCGTCCCATAAGCGACTGGAATAAAATCCGCATCACCTCGATCGTCTTCACGGTCCGCTGCGTCAACGACGCATGGGCGATAAAAAACGAGTTTGAGCAGCTCCGGGAAAAGATGCACCAGGACGTCACGGAAATAATAAACATGTCCGATCTCATGGCAGAAGCGGACCTGCCGGGAATTTCCGGTGATCTGGAGCATCTCTGCCCTGTCGAGCTTTTCCAGATGCTCGAATCGGGCAGGAAAACCGGCAGCCTTACCATGAAAACCGAATACGGCGAAGGCGCCTACCTGTTTGAAAAGGGAAACGTGGTGACTGCCAGGTTCGCGGACAAGTCCGGCGATAAAGCGGTTTTTGAAGTGCTCAAGTTCTGCCAGGGCACGTTTTCATTTTCGCCGCTTGAAAAAATATCCGAACGGCCTCAGGTATCCTCGACCACGACGATGCTCCTCATGGAAGGGTGCAGGATAATGGATGAGGAGCATAAAGGTAGTTTAGCCTAATTTTATATTCTAAAATTAATTGGGCGTTTCCCTGTTTGTAGGGGCGAAAGATTTTTCGCCCCTACAAACAGGGTCGGTCTCCCTCCGGGCTCGGCTGTTCGCCTCGTTGCCGGATCGCCCTTATGCCTTACGGCAGGGTCGACCGGCAATGCGCTCTGGCGCACCACTCCGGTCCACCTAACGCGAAAACCAAAATCATCAGTCACTCTTTTTATCTGTCAGCTACCGCTCACGCGGCGTCGCGCGTTCATGCTTCGCACCCTTCGGTCGCGCTTCGCGCGTGGTCTCCGCGCCTCCGGCGCTCCGGCTCGCAACGCAACCTCAGCGGTATGCCGCTTCGCGGCGATAAAAAAATACAGAAAAAAAACAAAGTACCTGGGTATCACCTTTTAAATCAGTAAAAACATTTTCATTAAAAATACACCAGCTTCCATTATCTTTTTCAGCAAAAATTTTTTATATTATATATATTGAATCTCTGGCAAAATTCATGTCCGGTATTTACCAGCAACCAGCTATGAAAACCGATAAAATCCTTGTTATTATATCAAGTACTCTTGTTTTTTGTGCGTTGAGTTCCGTTAGCGCCCAAGGTGGCACCATTCCGCCTGAATTTGTCCCCGCCTATGAGACCTTTCGCGACGCGGTGTATCAGAACGCCCCCATTGCGGAAATAAGAAACCATTACAAGGCCGCGGATTCCGTGCGCATAATGCTCATCAAGGACAAAAAAGACAACACCTACTGGTCGGGTCGGCTGGAATACCTTGCCGGCAGGGCGGAAAACGAGCTGAAGAACTGGAAAGAGGCTGACGCGCACCTTGCCATAGGGCTCAAGGCGATAGACGAGCATCTGCGCACCTGCTTCTGCGACGAAGGGTGGCGGGTGAAAAGCGCGATTATGGGGCAGATGTGCCTTGTCAAGATCCGGCAATTTGAGTACTGGTGGGTATTGATGCACGGGCTCGAGGTCTCGTACCTGGCGAACACGGCGCTCAAGATACAGCCCCAGAACGGCAAAGCGCATATTCTTATCGCGTCAACGCTGGTGTACCCGCCCGTGATCTACGGCGGCAACCCCAGCAAGGGCATCGAAGTCATGAACACGGCGCTCGCGATGCCCGACATAGAAAAAGACGACCAGTTCAACATCTTCTCGGGCCTCGGCATCGCCTACGGGCGCCTTGACAGAAAAGAGGAGGCCCTCGCCTACCTGAACAAGGCGCTCGAGCTGTATCCCGGCAACAGGTACGCCGCCGAAAAGCTCAAAGAGATAGCATCGGGGCAGCATGTCAACCCCTGACCTTGCCCACTGGTATTATTATCTCGTTATTGCTGCGAGTGTCATTTTCTGCATCCTCTCGCTCACCAACACCATGTACCTTGTCCTGTTTACAAAGAAGCCGCAGCTTACAAGCGGCCCAAGGGTGTCGGTGCTTGTGCCTGCGCGGGACGAGGAGGAGAACATCGGCCGCTGCCTGGATTCGCTCATCAATCAGACCTACCGCGACTATGAAATCATCGTCTACGATGATATGTCCGGTGATAAAACCTGGGAAATCATCAGCAAATACGCGGCGCAGAACCCCAAGGTCAAGGCGGAAAAAGGCATTGAGCTGCCCGAAGGATGGTACGGCAAACCGCATGCCATGCAGGAGCTTGCGAAACACGCATCCGGAGAATACTTTCTCTTTACCGATGCCGATACCGTGCACGGGCCGCAGAGCATTTCCTGGGCAGTGACCAACGCACTGGCGCACCGCGCAGACGTGCTCTCGGGATACACGCGGCAGGTGTTCAAATCGTTCGGCGAAGTGGCGGTATTGTCCAATATGTTCCTCAACGCCGTATTGTTCATGCCCCTCTGGCTTATACCGGTCATCAAACTCCCCTTTATATCCCATATAATTGGTCAGTTCATATTTTTTAAAGCAACCGTGTTCAAGTCCATGGACGGATATGCCAGCGTGTGCCACAACATCAGCGAAGACGTCTATATGGGCCGCGAGCTTAAAAAACGCGGCAGCCGCCTCGTGTTTCTCGACGTGCAGAACCATGTGTCGTGCCGCATGTACAAGACCTTTTACGAAGCGGTGCAGGGCATTGCCAAAAACATCTACGATTTTTTTGAAAAGCACGTTATTTCCATTATCGCGCTCACGGTATTCATTTTAGGCGGGCTTGTGCTTCCCGTTGTGCTGCTTCCCCTGCAGATTTTCACCCATGGGCCGCACATTCATCTCGCGGCCACGGCCGTGGGACTGTTTCTGGCGGCCTGGTCCCTGCTCCTTTACAACCGCGGCATGCCGTGGTACGCTCCCCTGCTCTACCCTTTCCTTTTCATGCTGCTCATTTATATAGCGTGGAAATCGGTGATTGACGACACCCTTGGCAAAGGCTACCTGTGGAAGGGACGGATCGTGAAGTGAGCGGAAACGCCGGCGCGATGAAAGTGTTTTATTTTTCCCCCGCGTTCAAGCTCGCTTCTTTTTTCGTCTACCACCTCACGCTGTTTTTCGTGATCGTCCATGACTGGCTCGCGTTCGGCATGCGCATCAAGGGCAGGCGCAATCTTCGCATCCGCAAAGCCATCCTCGTGAGCAACCATACGCTGTACCTCGATCCGGGCATCCTCAGCCACGCAATCGCGCCGCGCCGGGCATATTACTCGGCAATGGAATCGACGTTCAGAATTCGCTACCTGGGCATGTTCATCCGCCTGCTCGGCGCGTTTCCGCTCACCGACAAAGACCCGCTCCTGCACATCATAAAGCAGCTAAAACGCGCCATGGATGAGCGCGGCTTTGTTCACGTGTTTGCCGAGCACGACCTTGCGCACTTCAACCAGCGCGTGAATGAATTCAAGGACGGCGCGTTTTTTCTCGCGCTTTTGCTTGATGTGCCGGTGATCCCGATTGCAATCGTGGTGAAACGCAGAAAATGGCGAGGAAAAACACCGGCATGGCTTCCGCCGCGCGTGACTGTTGCAATTGAGCCGCCGCTGTATCCGGAAAATTTTGGAGGGCCGGATTCGGGAAAGCGCGAGAAAATCACGGCGTTGAGGGAGAAAACAAGAGAAGTGATTCAGGGGGCGATTGAGAGGGAGCAGGAAAAAATATTATGATGGTTTGGCGCGTTTCCCTGTCCTCTTCTCCAGCAAACCGACTTCATCCAACAGCCTCTGCCTTTCCCCCCGAATGCTTTCCTCAGAAATGCTGCGGAAAGGCTTTTTAATTTTCATTATTGCCTCAATCTGTCTATCCGTAAACCCAAAGGCAGCTATAAGTTCTTTCTCAACCTCAGGTCGAGTTTTTATGCTGTCAATTTCGGAAGAATGCTGTCGGGCAAGAAGCAATCCGTCCATGATTTCAAAACGTGTCCTTTTGATCTTCAGTTGGTGAACGCCGTCGAAGTGATCACGGACCTGGATAAAAACGATATAGACAGTCACCGCAACGAAAAACGATACAGCGACAGAGACGATCTGAACGTCGGACATGCGGCTTGACTCCCCCTTAATTCCTTAACAGGTAATATAAAGCATTCTCGGGCGAGAAAAAAGGTTAGACGGAGAATTTAAAGGTTGTTTACAAATAAAATCAGGGATGATCGTGGCAAACGGATGTAATTACACAAATGAACAGGCCACCCGTCCGATTATCAGCAAAGCAACCCAAACGCTGATAATTTATTTTTTATTAATTTCTGAGAATACAATATTTTTAACAGCAACAAAGCCGCCATTTTCAACAAAAAATCCAGGTGCACCGTCAGCAAACAATTCATCATCGCACCCCACAAGAAACTCACCGTTTAAATAGCAATCAAATTTCGATCCACAGACAACAAATTTAAAAGTGTTTTTACCTTCCTTAAGCAGAGACGTTGGCTGCATGGGCCTCATGTCCTGAAACTTGCCCTGACGTGACAGGCGAACGGTATAATACCCTCCATTATTTATTAACAGAAAATATCCTCCAATAAAAACGGGGTCATTGTTATAACGAATCCAAATATTAAAATGATTGAGTGGCGGTTGCACTCTTTCCATGAATTGGAACTCACCTTCCATAACAAAATCGTTTAATTGATTATATGGCCGAGGATAAAAACAAGATACGGAACCAGGTTTATCAATTTTTCGAGCATCAAGGTTCAGCGACCCGTGCTTATAAATATTGTTGAAGTCTTTCAATGGCGTAGAGCTGCTTACAGGCCTAAGATATTGTTTTCTCATGTCGTCTTTTAAAATACAATTTCCTTTTTTAACGTTGGGCAAGAGTTGCACGTCAGAAATCCTTGGCCTTGTATATGGTAACGGTTCGGGTGAAACAAAATCATTTACGGCCAACGGAATGTTATTATCCGTTAAAGAGACAAGGTTTGCCACCGATTCTTTGTCCTTGCTGTCAATTACCTTCAGCATTCCTTTCCTCAAGTAATTTTGGTCATTTTCGTTTTCTTTATGTGCAACAAACAGCCTGCTTTTAGAGGCCACCCCATAATTTTCCCCCAAATTTATTAAAATATTATTGCCTGATATGTTTGTTATCCTGCCAATAAGAGGATAATTTTCCACAAAATCCGCTGTGGCATAAAAAGCGAGGTCCCGTGCCGTCCAAGATGCTCCTGAAGGATCGGTTTCATCTTTTGAAAATTCTATTCGGCTTGAGGCCACGTCGATGACCGAAAAAGCCAGGCTTAGATTGCCAGATAAAAGGCCGGAAGTATACCGATACAATTTCCCGGTAATGATTTTATCGGCGCCCAGGATTTTTCCAGTCTCTACAACCTTTGTCAAGTCCACTGCTCCGGACTGCTGCAAAGCTTGCTCCTTAAGAATTTTATCAATTATTTGCCTGTCGACTACCACGTATCGCTTGCATCCGATTAGATATGTTTGCAATTGAAGGGTCGCCTGCTCGACTAAAAATTTGTCCACATTTATTGCATCTAAAGGAAGAACGGCGATTACTGTCTGTGATTGAAGATTAAAGGCTGTATAAACCAAAAAACAGAACATAAGCATTATTTTTCTAAAAATCATAGGTAACCTTCTTTCTGTTTTGCAAAATCGGAAATGCTATGGAAATTATTATTTATTAAAAAGATAGGGGGTGATGATCATATATCGCATTGAAAATATTTAATACTGCATCAGTACTATCGAAAAATATTTGATTTTATATTTCCGAATTGCCTTTTTTTCTCATTATCATTGCTCATGTTTAACGCAGTATTTAGAGTCGGGAAAGCTTGTCCTATGTTTTCCATTTTTTGAAATTGAAACAAATCGGTATCTCGCGCCGCGCATCTGAAAAAAAATAAACAAGCGGTTTTAGTTGTATGAGTATTATAACAAAGCTCCGATCACAAAAAATACCTCCCCTTCTCCTCCCTCACCATCCCCTCTAATCTCAACTCCTCCACAATCATCTTTATCTCTTCCCTCTTCGCTTTTTTTTTGCCTTCGCTTTCAACTTTCCATCTTCCACTTTTAACCATTTCCCAGTCTTCGCCTACGACTTTTACCCTGTCGCATATCTCTTTAATTTTAAAACCACTACAATCAAGCAATATCTTCAGTATCTTTCCTCTTTTCTGCCTCCTCGACCCCTCAAACCTGCTCTGCTTTTTATAATGTTTGCTTCTTGTATTTTTATCCTCACCGATCTTCTTAAGCATGGTCCCGTAGTCCATGAGCGCCCAGTACCACACACGAGGATTTTTTTTGTACAGGCACATCTCCACAAGCGGCAGGATTTCCTCATCCGCGACTTTTTTCCCGTTTTTAAAAAAGAAATGGATGAAAACCGTGCGTATATTTGTTTCGACAAAAACCGCGGGCAGGTTGAATGCAAACGCCATGATTGACGACGCAGTGGCCTTGCCTATTCCGGGCAGGGCGCAGAGCTCTTCATTTGTTTGAGGCAGCGCGCCATTGTAATCGTTAACAATAATGTGGGCTGTTTTTTTTAACGCCAGCGCGCGCCGATTGTAGCCCATTCCCTGCCACAGGCCATACACTTTCGCAAGCTGCGCCTTGTCGAGTGCCTTGAAATTTGGAAACGCCTTAATAAACCGCGGGTACTTCTCCACCACCCTTGCAACCTGCGTCTGCTGGAGCATTATTTCAGACACGAGGATGCGATATGGATCTTGAGTTTCCCTCCACGGCATTTTCCTGCCGTGGGTTTTGTAATAGTTCAGGATTTCTTTTTGAAATTGTTTTGTCGATTTAGCAGATAGTAACATTTTTATTTCTTAAAGGGAGGATGATGACAGAGCAACGAAGTTATTTCAACTATTGGCGATCAATATTTATTATTAGCCATTAGAGGGTGATTGCTTCGCTCCGCTCGCAATGACGACTTTTTGTTGCTTATCACTAAAAATAAAATTTATCATATTAATTTTTTCCTGCAACGACAACTCGCGGGTGCGCCCAACGGATGCATGAAGCTTGAAAGTAATGGTACCCGGCCGCACCCAGGAGGGGGTATGCCCCGAGACCCCGCAGGCCCAAAGGCCGAGGAGGCTTGGGGCTAGGGGGATACTTCCCCCATTAGAAGAATTTTATTTTAATATTTATAACAATGGATATAAAACAATCATCACAATCCCCGTAATCACCGGCACTGAAAAATTATCATTCACCTCAAAGCCCCGTATTTTTATCGGGAAAAGCTCCATGACCGTGATGCACAGCGAAGCGATTATGGTAAGCGACAGAGGGATTTTCCCGTTCCATTTGTCCAGAAGAAAAGGCAGGTTGGGGAATATCGCCAGGAAAAACACTAGGCACAAAACGAGGCAGGCAATTGAACCTTCCAGCGATTTGGAGCCGATTCTGGTTTTTCCAATGCTCTGTCCCACCAGCGCCGCAACCGCATCGCCCCATATAAACGTGGAAAGCACCATCAGCGACACGTAGGGATAATTTTTAAAAACAAGCGAGCAGAGCACGGAGGAAGCGAGAATGTAGGTGGCGCCGGTTGTTTTTCTGACTTCTTCCTTTCGTAGCATGCTGCCGAAAAGCTTGTGGAAGAGATTCTGGATTGCCGGCATCCGGAACCTGAGCGTTTCCAGAACAACGAAGACGGCAAGGAAAACCGCCAGGATGATCGGCGGCAGACTCCACGGCGGCAGGGCGTTCCAGGACATTTTTTGGGCAAATATCGGGATATAAAAAATCCCGAGCGGAATGATACTGCCGAAAATGAAATGAAGGATTTTTCTCTGGATTTCTTCTCTTTTCAGCGCCATGAAAACCTTTCTATTTTCCGACCGCGACGGGAAAATCCCATTTGAAATACGAATAAGAGGAATAGGTCGGCTCTACCCGTAAAAACAGCCCACCTTTGGCAAGCAGTCGCTTTTCATCACCGAAGGAAAGCAAGGGCTTTCCCGCAAACGCCATCCGCTGTTTTATGAGCCATAGCGTGTCCTTTGCGAGGGCCGAATACAGGGAAACGAAACTGTATTCGGTGAGCGTGAGCGAAAGAGTATAGTTGTTGTCGCTGATTTTGCGCAAGTTTTTCTCCTTACAATCTGTCCCGACCCAGAAATACTGTGCGCTGTGCTTCTCCGCCACAAAAGTCTGGCCGAACCGTTTCCATAGGGCGATGCCCCTCGGCTCCACAAACTGGTTCTTTCCCTCGCCAAGGGAACCGAAAATATCAAGCAGCTCCAGGTTATGGTCGTATTTAAGGATGCAATGCCTGTCTTTGTCGGTGATCCAGAGGTTGTGGTAGAAATCAACGGCTGCGTAGCCGGCCTTATGCCCTTCGGGAAGCATGGCCTGCTTTATAACCGCGCCGTCAAAACCGATTTTCCACAGCCTTGCGCCGCCTTTGTCCGCGCAGAAAACAATGCGGTCTTCGCGGAAAAAACTCCAGGGTTCCGAGCCATCCGCGACCGCAAGCATGGACGGTCCCTGCTCAAACTGCCAGCTGTTTGACGCAGGGATGACCTGGCAAACCTCTCCACCAGATAAAAATACCACAATGCGCCTGTTCCCCGTGTCGGTCACGTAAATCCGGCCCTTGCGGTCCAATGCGGCCTGTGAGGGCGCAAGCAGGCCCGGGTCCGTGGCGTTCTTTCCTGTAAAGGCATTTACCCACCGGACCTCCTTTTTTGGGTTGAACAAATGCACAACGCGGTTGTTCCCGCTGTCAACCACGTATACGTTCCCGGTTTCGTCCACGGCGATGCCTTTGGGCGAAAGGAACTGGTCGTTGCCGCTCCCCTTGCTTCCGTACAATCCGAGCGTCCACATCGAGGTGTTGTAGATGAGCTGGTTTTTGCCCGAATTGACGCCGTACACAACCACTTCGTCGTCGTCCTGTATTGTTGCAGGATCGTCGCGTGATTTCATCTTTGCCGTGGCAATGCCCTGCGGGTCGTCGAACTGGGTGGTGGGTCCGAAAAACATAAAAAGCTTTGCTGGCGTTGCCTTGCGTATGCCGTACGAATGCAGGTACGGGGGCTCAACAAGGCTCTGAGATCGGATGCCGGGAGACGAAAAACACAATATAAACATCAGTAAAGGGATTTTCTTCATGTTATTAGGTAGTAAAATACCTCAAGCGCTGACCGCTTTAATAATCACCGTGCTTTTTAAGCTTATTCTTGTGCGGAAGAAATTATTTTAATCATCAACTTTGATAAATATTTACAAAAGAACTCCGGTATGAAACCAATCGTCCTTGCTATGATCGTGTGCGATTACTACTACCGCGACGTGCACACGGGAAAAAGCGTGCTCGCAGGGACCTTCAGCTCCATCAACAGCCCCAACTTCCCCTCCAAGCACGGCAACTGCGCCATCTACATTGCGATCACCGACGTGGCAAAGAAAGGGCAGCTCCAGCTTCTTTTCAGGAAAGAGGGCGGCTCTTTTTCCATGACACTTCCGCCCTGGGACGTTGACACGGCGGAAAACCGGCGCTCGGTGATAGAAATAGGCGGCAACATCAACGGGCTTCCGCTCCCGGAAGAAGGGTTTTACGAATTTGTCGTTATGTGGGACGGGGTTGAGATTTTTTCACGGCGGCTTGCAGCGGTAAAGGTGAACATGGAAACTCCCCCGCCGCCGCCAGCGGCCCAGAGCCCGGGCAGCACGCCGCTGGAAGAGTAAACAACATTCTGCTTCTCGGGTAAACAGGAATTATTTTAACCGATAAGGAACTCTAATGCCCCTTACCATAATCATCGCAAAAATCGTCGGCGCCGCTCTCCTCGGATGGACCGTTTACTCCATCGTAAAACACATTCGGGAAAGAAGACGGAACAATACCAACGAGCAATCAATAACCGAGTCAATCCTCAATAATCTTCTTCTCTATCTCTGGCTGGCGTTCATGGTGGTGTTTTCCGCCGGAATGATCCTTAACAATTGATAAGGGACATGGTTGCTTTTTCTCCCTGAACACGGCAATGCCTTAAGAATGGGCCGTGTCAGGTGATGGTCTCGCTCATTGTCAATTTGCAGGAGACTTAAACTCAGAATCCCCCCTAACCCCCTAAGGGGGCATAAAACTAATCCGGAAAGATCCCCCCCTCCATGCTCATCACTCTCACCTCCGGTGGATCGCGCGGCGACTCGCAGCCGTATGTTGCGCTGGGGCACGGGTTCAAGCGCGCCGGCAATGAGGTACGGTTTGTCACCACGCCCGATTATGCCCCGCTTGTGGAAGGCGCCGGCTTTGACTGCCGTTATGTCGGTCTCACCATTCGGTCCTTGATGGAATCCGAGCAGGGCAAGGCCATGGTGGAGGCAGGCGGCAATCCTTTCAGGTTTCTGCAGGGACTTAAAAAACTGATCGAACCGGTTGTTGAGCAGATGCTGGTTTGCGCAAAGGAAAACTTTCCAGGATCGGACGCCCTTGTGGTCCCGTCATCAGGGGCCATGTTCGGCAGCGCGGCGTTTGAATGGCTGCGCATCCCTTTCTGCACCGCATTGCTGCAGCCGCTGGCGCCGACCGCACTATTTCAACACCCGTTTTTCCCGCCTTATGCGCCGTGGATTCCCGCGGGCAACCGGGTTTACAACAGGTTTTCCTATGCGCTCGCAGACCTGGCTGTCAAAACCATTGCCACGCCGGTTATTCGGCGCTCGCTTCGAAAACTGGGTATCAACCCTGGGCCGTGGGCTTCCCCAAAATCCCCACCCAGACCGCTGCTTCTGGGCTTCAGCCCGCTCGTGGTGGCGCCGCCTCGAGATTGGCCGCCGCATGTAAAGGCCACTGGTTACTGGTTTTTGGATCTTGCAGCGGCATTCAACCCGCCGGCAGACCTTGTTGACTTTCTCAAATCAGGCCCAAAACCGGTTTCCATCGGCTTTGGCAGCATGAGCACCCGCAACCCTGAAGAATTCACGCGGCTCATCGTGGAAGCGCTCCGCATTTCGCGCCGGCGCGGCGTGCTCATTGCAGGCTGGGGCGGCATGGCAAAAACAAAGCTGCCGGACTCGGTTTTTCTTGTTGATTCGGTGCCGCATGACTGGCTCTTTCCGCGCATGGCGGCCGTGGTCCATCACTGCGGCGCAGGCACCACCGGGGCTGCTCTTCGCGCAGGCGTGCCCGCGGTGGCCGTGCCCTTTTTTGCAGACCAGTTGTTCTGGGCGCGGAGGCTTCATGAATTGGGAGTGGCGCCAAAGCCAATTCCCCGTGAGCGCCTGACAGCGGAAAATCTTGCGCAGGCAATTGCCGCCGCGGTTGACGACAAGGAAATTCAGAACCGGGCCCAGGAGCTTGGCGGAAAAATAAGGCAAGAGGATGGGGTTGGTGCGGCGGTGGAAATAGCGGAAAGATATTTTTCTAAGATATAGCGATATAAATCTGAGCGTTACCCGGCTAAAGCCGGGTCGGCAGCTTTCCGCCCTTCCTGTTGGGCGGGCTGTTCCTTCCGGTCTCGGCCTTCGGCCTCGGGCCGCCACGGCCCTAACGCGAAGATACATTTAACCGATCTCCGTGGGTGCCCCTTGTCAATAGAGAATGAATCTTGCAACCGGCGCTACCCAGGGGCCACCCCGGAAGGGGGTGTGGGTCCAGACGGCCGGCTATTATTATTAATAAGGGCGCAGCACGCCGCGCCCCTCCAAAACATCGGACGGCTGGATCCCAGGGATTGCGCCCGCCCAACGGAAAGGGCGGAAAGCGCACATCCCCCACCAAATATATTAACAAACTATAAATCTGCTGATTATCTTGTCACCGCCACCCGCAAATTCTTACTCTCATTCCCGCTTCGCAATTCGACCGCATACACGCCAGGTGAGAATTTCCGCTTGTTGATTGATGCCAAACCGGACACGACACTTCCGTCGGTGGCAAAGACCTTGACCGATGCATTCGAGGGAAGGCCGATGAAATTGAACCCTTTGCCGGTACTCACTACGTTGACAGCATCAAGCATACTATTGTGGTTTAAATTTAAGAATTCGTTTTTAGTGACGGTAGTTATGGTCGCCACGCCCGTGGCGCCCCAGAAGACAAGATAGCTTCCGGCGGTTTTCTTGATAAGTTTGACGCTGGTGAGTGTCTTGGCCGGATTCGTTGTGACGCCGAAGCCGTTGAGGGCATGACCGAAGTTGTCGCCCGGGCTGTTCTGATTATTCCACTTTTGCATTCCGGAGTCGACAAAGAAAACACCTGAGCTGTTACCAACATCATAATCATTAAGTGTGAAGGTGGAAGTCGCCGGACCGTCCGAATAGTTGAGCACAACACCAACTGTCGTGGATCCTTCCGAACTGGTCAAAGCAAGGTATACTGTTGAGTAATTCCCCTGCGGAACCGGAAATGTGACGGAATCTGAACCGGAAAGATAATGCGTTTGGAAGTTGGTGCTGTCCGAATTGGAAAAATTTAAGAGCATCGTTGGATGATTAGCGTTGGCCGGGAACCGTGCGCTGTCCGGCAGCGTGTGCCCGGTATAGTTCAGATGTACTGCTACGGAATGTGTGACATATCCATCACCGGTGCCACCCCCATCTATGCCTTTTGTCCACGTATACAGCTTTCCATTTGAAAATGTGGTTACGGATCGAGCGTTAAGCAGTGATTTGATATTTACTTGGATCGTATCCGCCCAGCCTGCCGATACCTGAAATACAACCACAACCCCCGCGAATACGACCATCGTTAGAAATGTTTGCATTGCACTTTTACCTGTTTTCATGATATCAACCTCCGTTTAAGTGGAATTTCAAGAAAGAATAAATAGATTTACCGCTGATAATTATTTATAAATATATGCATTTTATTTGTGTTTTACATGTTTTTCTTTTGTTCGATCACCTGCGCCCCACCCAGAAAAGTGGCAAAAATCCGGAAACACTCTTGACGCGCTCCTGATAGGCCGGGTATCGTTTAAGCATGTGCCTATCCATCATCGGCAGGCTGACAAACAGGAAAAGCGCGGTGATTATCACTGCGCCCGACAACGTCCACCAGTACAACGGGTCCGCCCCAAGACCGAACAATCCTATTCCCCACCAGAACGCGACCTCGCCGAAGTAATTCGGATGGCGGCACCAGCTCCATATTCCGTTTGTCAACAGTGCTCCCTGCTCCCGGGGTTTGCGCCGGAAAACCCGAAGGTCTTTATCTGCCTTCATTTCCATGATTATGCTGCCGCAGGTGACAATTACGGCCAAAACATCAAGCACACCGGCAGCATGCGGGGCTGAAAGAAAAACCGGAACAAGGGGAAGGCACCCGGCAAAAACCGCGATGGTGGGAAAGAAATGAAACCCTGCGAAACTCACGGCCCAATACGCGCGGTTCGAACGAAAATCGGCATACCGCCAGTCTTCGTCCGCAAGGCCCTGCCAGCGCAAAAGCCAGTTCCACGTGAGCCGCAAAGCCCAGAAACAGACCAGGGCAACCACAATGACCTGGCGCAAATCCGGAAACGCAGGCGCCTGCCAGGCGAAATACAGAATTATTCCCATGGGCGCAATGCTCCAATACGGATCATATACGCTTGAATTGTCGAGAATGACGCTGAAGAGAAACACCGTTACTGTGGCGGCCGCATCTGCGGCGGCCGCGAGCGCGAGCGGGTGCGCGCCGCTGCACAGCGCGCCTGCGCCAAAGGCGCACGCGGCCGCGGCAGCGTACGCCATGCAGCACAGAAAAAGGGACCTGCCTTTTGACAGCTTTGCATAACGGAGAGATTGAAGGATCATTGTTTCACCGCCGACATCGCCTTCGTTGATTGTTCCATGATGCTCACTGATACGCGGCGCGGAAGCAGCCTTTGAAGGACCATTGCGCCGCACCGATTGAAAAACCCGGGGATAAAAACACCTCGCTTGTTGATTTTATCAAGAGCAAGGCGTGCGACGGTCCCGGGACGCATCGCAATAAAAGACTTTTTGCCGTTGTTTGCCTTAAGGTAACCGGGCGTGGCAATGGCGCCGCCGCAACAGGCAAGCACGTCGACGTTGCTGGTCGCGTATTCTCTGTTCAGTCCTTCCGCAAGCACCGTTGTATATGCCTTGCTTGCGGCGTAATGGGCCAAAAACGGGCTGCCTTGAAACCCTGCCATTGAAGACATGAGAAGGATGCCGCCGCTGCCCCGCGCCGCAAATCGCTTTCCGAACAGGTGAGCGCAGAGCGCCGGCGTAAGGCAGTTTGTTGCTACCGTGGCGCGATGCTGCTCTCCCGAAAAGGACATATAGGGCCCAATCAATGACAATGCCGCATTGTAAACCAACAGCCCGACATCTAAGGTAGCTGTTTGCTCATCCAAAAACGAGGCCGCATCCTGCACGGCCAGATCAAGATTCAGAATGCGGCACTCGGTTTTATAGCGCTGTATAAGGGAGGATTGGAGAAAAAGTAGTTTGTCAATGGAGCGCGCGACAAGCACGACGTTCAATCCGCGGCCTGCGCATTGTTCGGCAAACGCCGCCCCGAGCCCTTCCGAAGCGCCGGCCACTATGGCCCATGGCCCATATTTTTTTCTGAATGTTGAGGCATTCACGGCTGGCGCGCCACTTTCACGGAAAAAGGCTGTTCGCTCCCCCACATGCGCCAGATGATAAGCATTGGGAACACAATCCATGAAGCGTTTGCGGCAACCACCTGAAGCAGATGCGGCGAGGCAAACGGCCCCCATATTTCCTCGCTCATGATGATCGTGACATTGGTGAGCATCACGGACGAGTAGATGATACTGGGAACGCGTATCCAGTTCTTCCCTTTTGCAAATGCATACATGGCAATAAAGTAGAACGGGCCGAACAGCAGTACGTCTATCCAGATCGTTGCCCGCCACCACACCGGCCTCGCATTGAGGAGCGGATCAAAGTGCCTGCCCCACCAGTGCGCGACATCCACCAGAAAAGGCGGGGGCCATACCGGGTAGGTAAAATGCGCGGTGTTTGTTATCACGACCTGCTCAAGATCAAAAAAGTAGGTGATGAAAACCGCGTTGAAAAAGAAAAATCCGAGGATCGCGATGTCGAGCGGGCGTTTTTTAAGGGGAATGGTTTCCAAGGGCATGCCTTTCGTTTGTTGTGATGTATCAAAAAATAAATAATCGGGGCCCCGAACGCTTACCAATAAAAAAAACCGCCCGCGTTTCGCGGGCGGTTTTTTACAACGTTCGCCTGAAAATGGCAGACGACCTGCCCTATTTTTTCATATATACCGGCGTAAGCTTCTGTTCGCTCAGGGAGCGCATCCTGCAGAAATACATGCCGCTTGCGACATGTTCCACAGGCACCGCGAACTGATAGTAACCTGCCGCGAGCATGCCGTCGAACACCTTGCTTATAAGCCTGCCCTGCACATCGAACATGTCAACCGTGACCGGCCTTGACGACTGCAATCCATGCTGCGGGACCGAGCACGAAATCATGAGGCGGCCCGCCGATGCATGCGCTTTCACGTCAAAAACAAGGGGAAGTTTGCCATGGACCCCACCCGCTATTCCCAATGGGGTCTTTACCCAGAACGTGTCGGGATACGACAGCCGGTTGTAATCGAAGTCCGCCGACACCATCCATACATAACACCCGCTTGCAAGCGGCACGGCATGCCGGTAAAAAGTGTCGTTTGTAAACGTTATGACCGTGGCCTGAGCAACGACACTGTCTATTTTGTAAATTTGGATCTTATAGCTCGCGGCGCCCGCCGATGTATGCCAGGCGAACAGGGTTCCCGCCTGCGGGGGGATCGTGTCGGGCTGGATGGGAATGAGCACCGGTATTGAATCGCTCTGGATAAAGAAATGGTCGGCCAGAGACGGTTTCGCGTTCAGGTCGCTCCGCACGCGCCAGTAGGTATCGCCCAGCGGCAAACCGACGAGGGGCCTGAAAAATGTGTCCACCGTCTGCTGGATCACCTGAAGGCTGGTGAAGCCCGGGTTCTGGGCGATTTCGATGATATAGGCGGACGCCGAAGCCACCGGGTGCCAGGCGAGAATGGGCCTGCGGTTGACGGTGGGGTCCGGCACGTAAGGAATGAGGACCGGGATATTTGATTTGACGACAAGGGTGCAGACCACGGTGATGGGCGACGCGACGGTTTTGGCGTTGTGGGTTATCTGGAAAGTGTCGATGAAAATACCGTTTGTCATTAGAGAACTCGCGTCGTACTTGAACCGTATCAGCGAGCGGCTGCCTCCGCCGATGGTGAGCGAATCGGCGCGCGCGGAAATATAGCCCCCTGTCGTGCCGCCGGTGAAAAACTCACCGGGATTAAGCGCATATATACTGATACCGCCCGATGACAGAGCTGCGGACCAATCGGACGCGGTATTGTTGTCGACCGTGCTTAAGCGAGAGTAATCATACACGCTTCCCGACCGTATAAACCCGGGGCCGGACCATGACGTGCCGGCGGGCGGTAACGTGGGGTCGCCGCTTGTCTTGAAGAAATCAACGCCCTGCCCGGATGCGTTAAGGAGCGAAACGGAAAGTTCGGTGGTGTAAGACCAGTTGAGATAATTGCCCATGAAATAAAGCGAATCATTTGATGCGCTGGTGCCGTCTGAAAAGACCGCCAGGCGGTGGGACTTTAACATGCTGCCCGCCGGAATATAGTAGGTACCGGATGATCCGCTGTTATCGGTCCAGACCAGCCGCCAGCCGCCGATATTCACATCGCTGTTTCCGGCATTGACCAATTCGATCCAGGTGCCATAGGTGCAAACTTCATTTATCAGGACCGATTGGGCCACGGGTCCCTTGCTGATCTTTGCAACGCTGAAATTCAAGATGCTCGAACCGGTGTTCTGAATGGCGACGTTTTTCACCGCGGTGTCTCCGGTGAACAGCGTCACGGCCATGCTCGGCGCCGTATACGACATCGTTGTCGAATCGACGGATAACGTGCAAAGAACAACCACGGGATTCGGATCGAGAAAAGCGTTGTGCGTGATCCTGAGCGGCACAACCTGGGTGCCGGGTATCATTTTCTCGCGATGGAACGTGAGCGTGACGTTCTTGCACGATCCCGCCTTGATGCTGCCGGAAGCGGTATCGACCGTGATAAGCCCGCCCGTGCCGGAAATGTTTTTTACTATGCAATTGGCAAGGACCCTTCCCCATGTAGTGTTATCAACCAGATAGAAATCGAATCCGAGAAGGTAGATGAATCCGGCGCCTTTTGCACGTTCCGTGATTACCGGATAGGAACTGTAGGTCGCAAGCGTTGTAGCGGTGGACGTGGGCGTCCAGTATGTGGTCCCGTTGAGCATCTGCAGTGACCCGGCCGACAAGCTGTCGAAAATGCGGTGCGATGGATTGGTGATCATGACGGTCCCCGAAGTGGTGCTGTAACGGTAGCTTATCCTCTCCAGCCCGGCCCCCGCAAGAAACGCCGTGTCGGCATAGGGCGACAGTACAATCACGATCCCGCCCGCATTCACATAGCTGTCGAGTACGGAGGCGAAGGCCGCGCCCATGCTTGCCGAAGGGACAATAACGTCCGATTCGGGGATCAGAAAAACACCTGCGCCCTGGAGAAGGGACGCAAGAGTGGTCGGGTCGGTCGTTGTCGTCGCGGTGATGGTCGCGGAAGGTATTCTCGTCATGATCGCCGTGACCGTGTTGGCATACTCCCCTGTCAAGTCAGCGCCATAGGTCCATGCCACGATTTTAACGGAACCGGCGCTTGCGGTGCTGAAAGAATACTGCAGCGTGTCCCTGATCCCGGTATTGCAGATGGTCAATGTTTTCGTGGGAGGGTCGCCGGCATTGATTCTCATGCTTCCCGGCGCAACGGCGATGCGCGGCAGGTTTGCGGTATCGATTACTGTCGCGACAAGGGTCACGCTGTCGACATACCACCCGGGATAAGTGCCGGAACCGTCGGAGGTGAACCTGAAGCGGATCTGGACGGTATTGCTTTTATACGATGTCAGGTCAAAGGTCCGCTGTGCCCATACCTGATTGGAGCCGTTGAGGCCCGACCGCAGCGTGTTCCACGTTGCGCCGCCGTTGGTGGAAAGCTCCAGATACATGTAATCGCAGCAGGCTTCAAGGTAATACCACTCATAAAAAGACAGCGTGATCTGGGTGGCGGTTGAAGGGAGTTGGATGAGCGGGGTGGTAAGGGAAGAGAGCGAATAGTTGGAATAATTCCCTGAAATGTTCGTCGCGGCGCACCGCGTACCCTGAGGTACGGTAACCGGCCCCACATAGCTCGGGGTGCCCACCTGCCAATCACCCGAAAGTGTCCATCCGGCGGCAGCGCCCTCGAAATTCTCGGAAAGAAGGGTCATCGAGCCTGCATGAACGAGACAAAACGACAGCAGCACTGCGAAAAGGGAACACCATATACGCATAAAAATCCTCCCGGAAAAAATGTATTGTAAATAGAATTGATTTTACGATTGGAAATGGGCCATTAACAAGCGGGCGTGCGTTCTTCGAATCCCTTGTTTACTTACCATATTATTTCATCTGCCGGTATAAATGTCAAGATCCTTGATGTCAAGAAATTGCCCGGCTTGCCCGGCGCGGATGTCGAAAAATAAAGTGAAAAAGGGCTGTCAGGAATTATACTTGGAGGTGCGGCCATCCGCCCAGCCTCCCTCGAAATATTGATAGTCGCAGATTGAGGCGGCCAGGCTCACTTTTTTTTAAGGACACAATGCGAACTGCCACTTTCCGATGCATCCTTCTGGTCCTGACAATGGCCGGCTTTTGCCTTGCCCAGAGGCCCAATTGCGCCGGCCAGGGCGTGTTCCGCGCACAGGATTCGCTGAGGTTGTATTGCGGCTGGCAGGTGATCTACAAGTTTTACCGGTTGTATAACGCGTGCGACAATGCCTATGTCACGGACGCCTTCTCCTCCGCGATTGTCAAGGCCCTTGCCGAAAAATGGGACTCGCTGCCTGAACTGCAAAAGATCTCGGATACCGACTCGGCGTTCCTTGATTTTGTCCTGCGCCACATCGACGCCACGGCCGATTTTGGTTCTTTAAAAAAAATCCTCGCGAACATGAATAATTGCCGGAAAGAGTTTGAAAGTCTGTGCGCGAGGATACGAAAAAAAACTTCAGCGGCGCTGGAGGCTGCCCCAGACCTTCATGAATGAAAGAAACCAAACAATCCGTCCCCGTCCTTCCCGAACATCGCCGCCGCCTTTTTGAAATCCTGGGGCAGGGGCGCCGAAACCGTCTGTTCCTTGAGCGAGTGCGGATGTACGAACGAGATTGAGCGCGCGTGGAGAGCGTGGCGCTCAAAGCATTTGTAAACGCCGGCGGCAAACGGCCTTTCAAGCACGGGGATGCGGTTGAGCGCCTCTTTTCCCCCGCCGTACAGCGGATCGGCGAGCACGGGGAACCCGCCCGCGCTGCAATGCACGCGGATCTGGTGCGTCCGGCCCGTGTGCGGCGCGAATTTCATCGCCGAAATGCCGCAGTGGTGCGCAAGGAGCCAGTATTCGGTGAGCGCCTCCTTGCCGTCCTCGCGCACCGCCCGTTTAACAGGATCGCGCCGCGAGCGTCCGAGCGGGCCACCCATGCTCCCGTGCGCGTCCGGCCGCTTTCCCACGCAGAACCCCGCATATTCCTTTTTTATTTCCCGCATCGAAAAAAGGCGGGCGAGCCGCCGGTGCGTTTCGTCTGTTTTTGCCACAAGCACCACGCCCGATGTGTCTTTGTCAAGCCGGTGAACGATGCCGGGCCTGTCGGGCCCGGAACCCGCCGACAGCACCTTTACATGGTACAGAAGCGCGTGGACAAGGGTCCTTTCCCTGTTTCCATTACCAGGATGCACCACCATGCCGGCGGGTTTGTTGACGGCAAGCAAATATTCGTCTTCGTACAGGATATCAAGAGGAATATTCTGCGGGGCCAACCGGGAGTCTGTTGATGAAGACAGGTGGGATTTGTCAAAGGTGACACGGTCCCCTTCGGCAAGAAGTGTTTTTTTTATTGCCGGCCGACCGTTGAGCAATATCAAGCCGGCTTCAATATAGGACTGGATTTTCGCACGAGATAGTGACGGCATGTGGCGGGTGGTAACAACATCAAGCCGCGCACCCGCATCCCGGGCACCGGCCGTTATTTCAACCACATCGTCAAGGCTGTCCATACGCGGTTATCTTGGGTGGTAAGGGGAAATCAGGCGGAAGGGCCGGGCCCGTGCTCCTGCGCCGCGGCCGCCTTCTGTTTTTTTTCCACGAAAAGAAAATACCAGATCATGATGGCCACACCAAAGGTGACATAGATGTCGGCGCAGTTGAAAATGGCCCAGTAGAGGCGGTCGGAAATCCCGAGCCTGATGAAATCCACCACGCCCAGACTGCCGTGCGCCACCCTGTCAAAAAGGTTTCCCAGCGCGCCGGGCATGATGAGCGCGATCCCCCACTGCATGATCCTGTCGGAAGGCCTGAGCGTGCTGAAATAAGCGACAATCACGATCATGGCGATGCCGTTAAAAACAAAAAAGAACCCGTTGAGCGGAAACCAGGGAAATATTGCACGCGGATCAAATCCCCAGATCGCGGCCTTGTTGAATACCAGCAGGAACTGCGCATAATGGCCGATCACATTGACAGGCACGCCCACGCGCAGATGCGCCGCCGCGAGGTGTTTGGTGAACCAGTCCAGGGCAACACCCGCAATGGTTATAACAATGAACAAATACCATTTTTTCTCAATTTTTATTTTCACCTAATCCTCCATAAAACCCTCTATTATGTCCTAAAAAAATCAATGAATGAAAATAAATCATTGCTGATTAGGAAAATCCTATATTTTAAAGGGACTATAATCAAAAACCATGAAACTATTCTCCTATATAAAACTCCTGCGCCCCGTCAACATGCTCTTGATCGCATTCGGGGTCGGACTGGGGTTCTGGCTTGCGCACGCGGGCTGGCACCTGGATAAGTTTGTTTTGCTCATTGTTGCCGCGGTATGCGCTGGCGGGTTCGGCAACGTGGTCAACGATATCGCGGACATCGCCACCGACAGGGTGAGCCACCCGAAAAGGCCGCTCGCGGCAGGCGACATTTCAAAAAGCGGCGCAAAGGTCTTTGCCGTGTTTTGCGCAGGCGCGGCGGTCATCTGCGCATTTCTTGTTTCATGGCAGCACGGCGCAGGTGCGATTGCTCCCCTTTTTCTACTGCTTCTGTATGCCCTATTTTTCAAGGGCACACCTCTTGCAGGCAATGTTCTGGTGAGCCTCCTTGTTGCGTATGCCATTATTTTCGGCGGACTGCAAGGCCCCGGCCTGCACCGGCTATTCGTGCCTGCGATCCTCGCGTTTCTGCTCAACCTGGGCAGGGAAATAATCAAGGACATCCAGGACGGGCCCGGCGACAGGGCCGCCGGATACGTCACCACGGCATCGCTTCCCCATTCCTCGCTCAAGGCAATCATTACATTGTGCGGGCTTGTGTACGCCATGCTCGTGATCGTGCCGTACGTTTCCCGTGGGTTCGGCATCGTGTATGCGCTCGTGTGCCTTGCTGCCGTGGCGCCGCTGCACGTGTACTGGAGCTGGCTGTTTTACAAATCGGATTGGCAGCAGTCGGCGGGAAAGATATCCTCGCTGATAAAATACGAGATGATATGCGGACTTATAGCGCTGGCGCTGGATGAGGCGGTGAAGGGGTTGATAGGTTGAAAGGTTGAATGGTGAATCAACCTTGCAATTGCGTACGCTTTAACGTACATTTAAGGCAGGAGGAAATTTTTATGACTACTATTACCGCGACGGAAGCACGTAAAAGGCTTTACCGTCTTCTTGATGAAACAAACTCATCTCATGAACCGATTCACATTGCCGGAAAACGGGGCGGCGCCGTATTGCTGTCCGACGAAGATTGGTCCGCCATTCAGGAGACTCTGTACCTTTCGTCCATTCCCGGGATGAGGGAATCCATTGTCAAGGGGATGAAGACGCCTGTTTCAAAGTGCGGTACGGTTTTAAAATGGTAAGGTGGCAGCTTGTTTACACAAAGCAGGCGCAAAAAGACTCAAAGAAGATTGCCGCGGCAGGGTTACGTAAAAAGGCCGAATCTATTCTTGATATTATTTCCCAGAATCCATTTCAATATCCTCCTCCATACGAAAAACTGCTTGGGGATTTTTCCGGTGCTTATTCCAGAAGAATAAACATTCAACATCGAATTGTATATCAGGTCCTGAATGACCAGCATATCGTAAAAGTACTACGCTTATTCACCCATTACGAATAATCTTGAAGGATACAAAAGTCTTTACAATCCGCGATATAACAGACCAACAGAAAGGGCGACAGCAGAATCTTCCGTTCCACCGCCGCCCTTTTTATTTCCTGATAAAAACCAAATCCGAAGAATGAATTATTCCGGTGCCTTTTCTTCTTCTTTGGTTTCTTCTTCAACATTTTCTTTATCCGCTTTCTTTTCCTTTGGTTTCTTTTCCGCTTTTTCTTCCTCATCCGCGGCTTTTACCGGAGCTTCGGCCTTTTCCGCCTTGGGTATCTTCTTCACCTCATGCGCGGCCTCGTATTCCTTCCAGAGGCCGTCTTCCTTGCCCTTGAAATACTCCGCTATGCTGAGGATGATCTTCCTGCCCTCCAGGTCGAATTCAACGACCTCGGCCGGCACCTTGTCGCCCATCTTGTAAATTTCGGACGGGTGGCCCGCGCTCTGGCCGAGCTGGTTGAGGGGGATGAAGCCCTCAACGGTCGGCGAGAGGTTCACGATCATGCCGCGGTCGAGGATGCGGGCGACTTCGCATTCCGTTTCCGTGCCCACGGAATACTGCGTCGCAAGATCGCCCCACGGGTCTTCGGTGAGCTGCTTGACGCCAAGGGAAATCCTGCGTTTCTCCACGTCGATATCAAGCACCTTCACGTCAACGGTGTCGCCCTTGCGCAAAATCTCGCCGGGGTGGTTCACCTTCTTGGTCCACGACATGTCGGAAATATGCACCAGGCCGTCCACGCCCTCCTTGAGCTCGACAAACGCGCCGAACGCCGCGATGTTGCGCACCTTGCCCTTGCAAACGCTGCCCACCGGGAACTCCGACACGACGTTGGTCCACGGGTCGGGCTCGAGCTGCTTGAAGCCCAGCGATATCTTCTGGCTCTCCTTGTCGACCTTGAGCACAACGGCCTCGACGATGTCGCCGATGCCCACGATCTTTGACGGGTGCTTGATGTGCTGGGTCCATGACATTTCGGAAATATGAATAAGGCCCTCGATGCCTTTTTCCAGTTCCATGAACGCGCCGTAGTCGGTGATGGAGACGATCTTGCCGCGCACGCGCGCGCCTTCGGGGAACTTGTCCTCGATGCCCTTCCACGGGTGCTCGGTGAGCTGCTTGAGGCCGAGGGAGATGCGCTCCTTGTTTTCGTTGAAATCAAGCACCTTGACCTTCACCTTGTCGCCGAGCGCAACGATTTCGGACGGATGGTTGACGCGGCCCCACGACATGTCGGTGATATGGAGCAGGCCGTCAACGCCGCCCAGGTCTATGAACGCGCCGAAATCGGTGATGTTCTTGACCATGCCGTCGCGCAGCTGGCCTTTCTCGAGCTCGGCAAGGATTTTCTCGCGCTGCTGGTTGCGGTCTTCCTCGAGGATCACGCGGCGCGACACCACGATGTTGCGGCGCGCCTTGTTCACCTTGATAACGCGGAATTTGAAGGTCTTGCCGATAAGGGAATCCATGTCCGGAATCTGGCGCAAATCTATCTGCGAGCCGGGCAGAAACGCGTCAACGCCGAACAAATCAACCACCACGCCGCCCTTGATCCTGCGCAAGATGCGGCCCTCGATGGTCTCCTGCTTTTCAAACGCGAGATATATCCTGTCCCATACGCGCAGAAAGTCGGCGCGGGACTTCGAAAGAATGAGCTGGCCTTCGCTGTCTTCGACCTGCTCCAGAAAAACCTCTATTTCGTCCCCTTCCTTGTACTGGGCCACGTCCTTGAACTCCATGAGGGGGATGATGCCTTCGGACTTGAAATTGACATCGACGAACACTTCCTTGTCTGATATTTTGAGGATGCGGCCTTTCACCACTTTCCCTTCCTCAATGCCCTCCAGCGATTCCTTGTAGCTCTCCAGTTTTGTCTGGACTTCGTCGGGCCTGTAGTAGCTTTCCTCGAAATCGGACAAATCCACTGCGTTGCCATGCGCGTCGGTTGCTGACTGTCCCTTGTTTGGTTTGATTGCGGACTCGGACATAAATACTCCTGAAAAATTGGGTTAAGGTTAAATGAGAATGATATGGTTAAAGAAACATTAAACTTCTTAGAAATAAAAAAGATTCTGGGCGTTCCCCCGCTTCGCGGGGTCGGCCTCCTTTCGGGCTCGGCCAAGGCCTCGGTACCGCTCTGCCACGATGGCCCTGCGGGCCGTGGTCAGGCGGTACTGCACTCTCGCGCACCACTCCAGTCCGCCTAACGCGCGCGAACGGAAATCTTTTTAGTCAATGAGTCTTTCTTGCGCAATGATAATTAATAACAGCAATAACTATTTCTAATTAATTAACTTTCTTGCTTTGTCAACTATATACTTTATCTGCTGGTCGAGAGTCATGTTCGTTGTGTCTATTTCTTCCGCGTCGGGTGCCTTGCACAGCGGGCTGTTTTCCCTGCTCGAATCTTTCCTGTCCCTCTCGTTTATTTCGGCGCTGAGTTCGGCGATGGTTTTTGTGATCCCCATCGCGGCAAAATCTTTCTGGCGCCTGCGCGCCCGCTCTTCCACCGAGGCCACCATGTAAAACTTAAGCTCAGCCTTTGGAAACACCACGGTGCCGATGTCCCTGCCTTCGCACACCACCGACTGGCCGCTGCCGATTTTTCGTTGCAGGTCAACAAGCACGATGCGCACAACGGGTACGGCGCAATAGTCGGAGACGTTTTTCGTCACATCGTCGCTGCGGATCGCATCGGTGATGTCTTCGCTGTCCATCCACACGCGCATGTCAGGCGCTGCGCCTGAAAATGATATGCTTGTGTTTTTAAGCAACGCCGCGATCTTCACATGGTCCTGATAGTGTATTTTGCCCCTCAGGCACTTGAGCGTAATCGCCCGGTACATGGCGCCGGTATCGAGATGAAGTATCCCCAGCCGCGCCGCGACCTGCTTTGCGGTGGAGCTTTTTCCCGATCCCGCGGGACCGTCTATGGCGATAACAACGTGTTTTTCAGGTTTTGGCATTGATAGGGCGATTTTTTGAATGAACTAAAATATGTCTTTCCTATATATTATGTCAATAAATGATGGGACGGGTTTGTTTTTTAAGGATTTTACGCCAATAGCATCGCGCATCGTGGGGCGAATAAAAGGAAAAATATTCTGCAATAAAACTCGCTTAGATTTATTTTAGTGATACGGGAGCAATTTAATAATGTTAAATATCAATGGCTTGGATGGCAGACTTAAGAAAGCAATAGCTTTTTATTGGCAAACTCGTGAAGATCAAAGTAAAAAACAAAAAGATCAGGGTAATAGTGACCAAGGTGCGCGCAGCGCGGTTACTGGCGGCGCTCAAATGGATGGTATTATTAATCTGCTCACCGAAATAATTTCCGAAGCTGGTATTTCTTCCGACTGCATTTACTATAACCAGTTTCTCCAGCTTCCAGGTTTTTTTCGGCCTACAAAAGAATGGGATCTACTTGTTGTAAAAAAAGGACAACTTCTTCTCGCACTTGAAGCAAAATCTCAAGTCGGGCCTTCCTTTGGCAACAATTTTAACAACCGTACAGAAGAGGCCATGGGTAGCGCACTTGACTTGTGGACGGCATACCGTGAAGGCGCATTCAATTCTACTATCAAGCCATGGCTCGGATATTTTTTCATGCTTGAAGACTGCGAAAATTCCAATCGTCCGGTAAAAGTTCAAGAACCACATTTTAAAGTTTTCCCTGAATTTGTAAATGCCTCTTATGCTAAACGATATGAACTATTCTGTAGAAAACTTGTTCGAGAAAGGCATTATACAGCGTCATCATTTTTACTTTCATCGAAAACTGGCGGAATAAAAGGCGAACATAAAGAACCTGCTTCCGATTTGAATTTTGAAATGTTTGTTCGGTCAATGGTTGGCCAATTGACTGCATTTGGGGATAAGTAGTATGCAAAAGTCGATTAATGAAATCCACACATCACATTGTCTGATTAACGGAGATGCTAGAGACTTGTCTTTCATTAGTGATGAATCGGTACACTTGGTAATTACTTCTCCCCCCTATTGGAATCTCAAACGTTATAACGATAGTCCTTCACAAATGGGCCACATTAACGATTATGAAGAATTTTTAAAAGAATTGTCCCGTGTCTGGCGAGAGGTCTGCCGTATTCTGGTTCCCGGAGGCAGATTAGTTTGTGTTGTTGGGGACGTTTGTCTTTCTAGGCGAGAAAATGGTAGACATCTGGTTATGCCGTTACACGCTGACATTCAGGTGATTTGTAGAAAGATTGGCCTCGATAATTTGAATCCTATTATTTGGCATAAAATTTCTAATGCTAAATTTGAAGCTAATACTAGTGCAAAGTTTCTCGGAAAACCATATGAACCAAATGCAATTATTAAAAATGACATTGAATATATTCTTATGCAAAGGAAACCCGGCGGCTATAGACAACCTTCTGAAATCCAGAGAAAACTTAGTATGATTCCCAAGGATAAATTTGACATATGGTTCAGTCAAATCTGGAATATTACCGGTGAATCGACGCGAGAGCATCCAGCGCCTTACCCTTTGGAACTTGCTGATCGATTAGTAAGGATGTTTTCTTTTGTCGGTGACGTAGTACTTGATCCTTTTTGCGGGTCAGGGACAAGCATGCTAGCGGCCATGAAAGCAGGACGGCATAGTATAGGAATTGAAATTGATCCAGAATATTGCAACCTCATCGAACATCGGCTAGATCACAATTCCCTTTTTAAGACCTCTTCATTCCTTCGCTTGAACCCTTCAAAAAAGAAAATTAATGGCGAAATGCTCGATTTTTACCATCAGGTAAAACACGAGTATTCATCTTTAGTTGCTTAAAATATTCTGCATGCGCCCATCATGTCAGCCAAATTATATCGCGAGCTTTGTCAGGCGGGCAGAATAAATGCGTCAACTTCAGGAGAGTATACGGGACTTGATTCACATGACATTCATTTTTTCAAATTTCACCCTTAAAACCCTTTTCCAGGTCCTTTAATGTCCTTCCCCCTCTACCTCCTCCTCCCCCTCTTCAGCGCCATTGCCTACACCTTTGCCGCCATGCTTTTCAAGAAAGTCCTCGAATCCGGCGGCAACATCTGGTACATCAACTTCCTTTCCAATATCGGAACTTTCATTCTGGCAATACCCTTTTTCCTCCTGGGAAGCCAAACCCCTGGCCACGTTGATTATCTCAAACCGCTTTTTACCAGCGTCATCTTCATTGCGGGCCAGATGTTTTCCCTGCTTTCGCTTAAATACGGCGACGTAACCGTTGCCACCCCGCTGCTCGGCGCAAAAGTAATCATGGTGGCGTTTTTCACGGTTATGCTGCTCGGCATTCCGGTCCCTGTTTTATGGTGGGTCGCCTCGGTGCTCGCCGTTGTCGCGCTGGCGCTGCTGCGGGGCAACACCGAAAAAAGCAAAAAAAGTTTTTTGCCCACCGTGGTTTTTTCCCTTTTGTGTTCCCTGTGTTTTGCCCTGTGCGACATTTACATACAGAAATGGGCGCCCGGTTTTGGCGCGAACCGTTTTATTTCCATCATGTTCTTCATGGTGGCCGTGATTTCCATCGGGTTTGTGCCGATGTTCCGCAGAAGAACGATCAAATTCACGACGCCGTTTTCGCGGTGGCTTGCTATTAGCATTGTTTGCATCTCGGCCCAGTCGGTCGCCATGGGCGTGGCGCTTTCCAGGTTCGGCAACGCAACGGCCATGAACATCGTCTTCAGTTCGCGCGGCATGTGGAGCGTGCTGTTTATCTGGTGGTTCGGAAAATTCCTGGGAAATGAAGAAAGGCTTTTAGGAAGAAAAGTATTCTGGGAAAGGCTGGCGGGCGCGGTTTTGATTCTTGCGGCTATTGTTTTGGTGATGGTACAAAAATAAAAAGCTGGGCGTTCCCCCTTGTAGGGACACGGCGCGCTGTGTCCCTACAAGGGGTCGGCCCTCCTTCCGGTCTCGGCCGGGCGGCATCGCGCTTCAACGCGACCTCCAGTCCTGCCTAACGCGAAAACAAAATGAAATAAAAATAAAGCAATCAATTAAAAGGATAATCACAGAAATTATCTCTTATCAACGGCCGCCCGCGGGTGTGCCATTTAATTGACGATTGTAGATTGTCGATTGAAGATTGAGAATAGGGTTTACTTTATCTTCGCCTTCAATTCTACAATCTACATTCTGAAATCTACAATTAAATGGCCCGGCTGCACCCCAGGGGGAGACCTCCCCCACCAAATACCATTATTTCCCAATCGATATCGAGTTTCCGGCGAAAAATGCTTTTACTTTGTCCCTTTTTGTAAAAAAATATAACCCGCCTTTCCATTAAATGTTATTTTCATGTTAGAAGTAAAGAACCACGGCCATAGGCCGTGGCCTTGATGAGGGGGTATAACCCCCGAAATCAAGGACAAGCGCATCAGCGCTTGAGCGTAACATTGTGCACCACGCCCATAGGGCGTGGTCTTTTTTCAAGAAATCACTGTAGGCATTTCACTATCGCCAGTACGCATTGCACAAAATGGACCTCAAAGACAAAATGAAATCCGCAGTATATGCCGGGATAATGGGCGATGCGCTCGGCGTGCCTGTCGAATCCTCCACGCGCCAGCAGCTCGCGCTCTGCTCAGTCAAGAACATGCTCGGGTACGGCCGTTACGACCAGCCCGTAGGCACCTGGTCGGACGACACGGCGCTCACCCTGTGCACCATGGAGTGCCTTGTTAGCGGCTTTGACATCGAGGCCATGGGAAAATCGTTCTGCAAATGGCTGTTCGAATCGTACTGGACCGCGACGGGGTTCGTGTTCGACGCGGGCCTCACCACCTATTGCGCCCTTGACAAAATATACAACGACCGTGCGAGCGCGGCGGAATCGGGCTGCCCGGGCGAAGACGACAACGGCAACGGCTCACTCATGCGCATGCTGCCCGTGGCCCTGTATTTCCACGACAGCCCGACCGAAGAGCTGCTTGCCCGCGCGCACGAAATATCGGCGATCACGCATGCGCACCCGCGTTCGAAGGTGGGGTGCGGCATCTACTGCCTGCTGGTGCAGGAGATGCTCACTACCCGCGACAAGGAGCTTGCCTATCACAACACGGTGGCCAGGGCGCTTGCCTTCTATTCGGCGGCTCCGGAATTCAAAAACGAACTTTCGCACTTTATGCGCATCATCTCGTTCGAACTCCCGTCGCTCGAGGAAAGTGAAATATGCTCGTCGGGATACCTGGTTGACACGCTGGAAGCGGCCCTGTGGTGCACGCTCACCCATTCAAGCACCAAAGACGTCCTTCTCTCGGCGGTCAATCTCGGCCTCGACACCGACACCACCGGAATGGTGGCGGGAGGAATGGCCGGCGCGCTGTACGGGCTCGAATCGGTCCCGGCCGACTGGCTCGCGTCACTGGCGAGAAAAGACGAAATCGACGCCGTGCTCGACCGTTTTGTCAACTGCGCCCTTGTAAAAACAACGCAAACCCCGGTCGCAGTATAACAACATGAAACCAGCCTACATCAGAGACTTCGACCTGCTTGCCATCGGCGAAACCTTCGTCGAGATGCGCTGCGACGGCGACATCGCGGCCTCGGACAAATACCAGAAATCAATCGGCGGCGGCGACATCATTACGGCGGTGACTGCCGCGAGGCTCGGCTCCGCGGTGTCGCTCGTGTCCGCGATCGCGTGCGATCCTTTTCATTCGTTCATCCGGGAATCGCTGATCGGGCAGGGCATCAACATCGACCATGCCATCACCTGCCAGGGATACAACGGCATCTATCTCACGAGCCCGCGCAACATCGAGGAGCGCGAATACCTTTTCCATAGGCCGGGCAGCGCGGCCCAGTCCATCACGCCCGCGCTCATCTACGACGACCTCATCGAGAACAGCAAGATTGTCTATGCGTCAAGCGAGCTGCAGTCGGTCTCGAAAGCGGCCCGCCACACGGTGTTCAAGGCGTTTCATCTCGCGCATATCAACGACATCATGGTGGCCTACGACCCCAACCTCCGTCTGCGCCTCTGGTCGCTCGACGACGCAAAGGAATGCCTGTGGAGCGTGCTGCCGCTCGTCGACGTAATGCTGCCGTCGGCGCCCGACGAATCAAAGGCCCTGTTCGGCTACGAGCGCCCGCTCGACGTAATCGGGTTTTTATGGGACCGCGGCGTGTCTATCGTAGCGGTTAAAAACGGTGACAAGGGGTGCCTTGTGGGATACCAGGGGAAAATAGAAGACTTTCCAATCGCGCCGGGAAAGGAAGCGGTGAACGACATCACCCTTATCGGCAGCGCTTTTAACGGCGGGTTCCTTCACAGCATCGCCCGCGGTTTTGACCCGTTTACCGCTGCGCAGTTCGCCAACAACGTCGCCCTTTTCAAAGGCATGAAAGGCGGCGCAGTCTCTTCGCTTCCCACCAAAGAAGACCTGGCCTGATCCGCTTGCAGAATCAGGAAATCAATCCGCCTTTTTGCAGGTAGTCGGTTACGTATTCGGCCACGCTTTGCTCCAGCGGCCGGCACTGGTGGGCGCAGCCCGCGGCCTTGAGTCTGGCTGTTTCTGCCTGGGTGAAATACTGGTATTTGGGCCGGATTTCCGGCGGCATTGGAATGTACTGGATGGAAGGCTTTTTATTGAGCGCGGCAAACATCGCGTTTGCGATGTCGTTCCACGAGCGCGCCGCGCCTGTTCCGATGTTGTAAATGCCCGCGGCAGTCCGGTGCTCCATGAAAAACAGCGTCATTTCCACAGCGTCCTTCACATAAATAAAATCGCGGCGCTGCTCGCCGTTTTTGCAGTCGGGCCTGTGCGACTCGAACAGGGAAATCTTCCCCTCGTCGCGCATGCGGGGAAACGCCTTGTTGATGACGCTGCGCATGTCGCCCTTGTGGTTTTCGTTGGGCCCGAACACGTTGAAATATTTGAGTCCGACAATCTCCTTGAGCCAGCCCTTGCGCCGTGCGTACAGGTCGAACACGTGCTTTGAATAACCGTACATGTTGAGCGGCCGCAGACCGCCGAGCTTGGCTTCGTCGTCGGCATATCCTTTTTCGCCGTTGCCGTAGGTGGCGGCGCTCGACGCGTAAATCAGACGCGCGCTCCTGTGCGATTCCCACCACGTCCCTATCCGCGCCGAATACCGGAAGTTGTTGTCCATCAGGTATCCCGCATCCATCTCGGTGGTGGACGAACACGCGCCCAGGTGGAACAGCACGTCGAAGCTGTCCTTGAAATCCCCGGCCTCGAGCCGCGTGATGAATTCCCCTTTATCCAGATAGTCCGCATACGCAAGGGGCATGAGGTTTTTCCACTTCTCGGTCTGGCCGAGGTGGTCCACGATGAGAATGTCGTCGCGGCCCGCCTGGTTCAGCCGCCAGACCAGCACGCTGCCGATGAACCCTGCGCCGCCGGTTACTACTATCACGCGAAAACCTCCGGAAATGAGTGGTGATGCCAGATTTTTATTTCATCTTAAGGAAGGAGCAACAGTAAACCACACCCTTCCTGAAAAGACATGTCGTATTGAAAATATATATTTTAAATTGTATCAGTAAGGCATATACGGAGACAAGATTTTTTTATTTTTCGTCAATCAGGTTTGGCGGCCATCAAAATACCTTTTATGGCAAAAGTATGGTGCAATCAATTATTATTAGAATGAGGTCGCCATGCCCACTATCCTGAGAATCGGCAATTACCGTTTTTTCTTTTTTTCGAGCGACCGGGAAGAGCCTGTGCATATTCATGTTGAGAGGGATGATCTGATCGCAAAGTTCTGGCTCGATCCGATCCGACTGCAGGAAAGTGGAGGTTTTAACAGAAGTGAAGTTCTTAAAATCAAAAAAATCGTAGAAAAAAACAAAATAACTTTACTGGAGGCATGGAATGATTATTTCAACAGGTGACATGGTATTTCCAGATGCCCAATCCGTTCAAATTTCAAATGATAGCCTGATTGTTAATCTTAGCGACGGCAGAACAATCACCGTCCCCCTGGCATGGTATCCAAGGTTATTGCATGGCACTTCGTCTGAAAGAAAAAACTGGCGGCTAATCGGTAAAGGTCAGGGAATCCACTGGGACGAATTAGATGAGGACATAAGTGTTGCCGGCCTGCTTGCCGGAAAACCTTCCGGTGAAAGTCAGGCATCTTTTAAGAGGTGGCTGCAAAAGCGTTCACGTGTTGCTGCTTAGAGTTCCACTTTTTCTAAAATAATCACTCATGACCACATGTCCCAAATGCGGCGCCACAATCCCCAGTGGAGATGCCCGATTCTGCCTTATATGCGGTCAGGCATTGCTGAATAGCAACCAAGATACCATCAAACCAGCCCCGAAAAACACGGTCCCGTGGGAATCCGTGCAGGCGCTGGGCGTTGGCCCTGCCCTGCTGCGCACGCTCCGCGAATGCCTGCTTGAGCCGTATTCGTTTTTCGCAAGAACGGCTGTTTCCCGCAACGCGGGCATGGCGTTTGTTTACGCTCTGATTCTCGGTTCAATCGGTTCCGTGCTCAGCTTCATCTGGACATATTTCTTCCTTGGGTCAGAAGCGTTTTCGTCCCTGCCGTGGCTCGCAAAACTTGCTGGCGGCAACAAGTATTCCGCCGCTACGCTTATTCTCATGCCGATTATTATTGCCGCCAAGGAACTCTTTTTAACGCTGTATTTTCACACGCTTATTTTCCTCAGCCGGGCCAGGCGCCGGGACATCAAATCCACTTTCATTGCAATATGCTATGCCGAAAGCACCGCAATTTTAAACCTTGTCCCTGTTGCCGGCAGCCTGCTCTCGCCGGTTTTCTCCGTATTCATACTGGCAGCCGCATTTACAAAGATACACCGCATGAGCACGCTCAAAGCGCTGGTCATTATACTATTACCCCTGGTCGTTCTTATTTTTCTGTGTATTATTGCTCTGGCAGGGGCGATTGGCGCAGGGGTCTTTGTTAACGGTTTTCTAAAAGGGTTTTAAACAATGGTCCGCTTAATAATAATAGCAATATCTGTTGTAGGAAAATTTGTGCGCCCCAAGAACGCCGCGCGAAAATTCAATATAATGTTAAATTGAATTTAAAACGGGCGGGGGCGAATACAAATAGCCAAGAAATGCGGCACGGGAAGAAAAGAACAATCTTGCGCCGGAAGCTGTATATGCAATACTCAAGCGAATGGAGACAATTTCGTGAATACTCAATCACCTCAAAATGGTTTGGACAGGGATCTATTACCCAACGAAACCGATTGTTTCAATTCCCTTACAGAGTTTGCTTTGGATATGCGTTCATCATGGAACCATGCTGCCGATGAGGTATGGCGACAGCTTGATCCAGCATTGTGGGAACTTACGCACAACCCATGGAATGTCCTGCAGATAGCCTCGCGGGCCAGGCTAAAACAACTGCTTGCCGATCCCGCATTCCGCAAAAAAGTAGATGACATCATTCAATCAAGGAAGCGCGCGGATACAGAGCCCAGATGGTTTCAGCAAAATCATTCAAAGGCCACCTTGACTTGTGTCGCATATTTCAGCATGGAATTCATGTTGAGCGAATCTTTGCCCATATACTCGGGAGGGCTTGGCAATGTAGCCGGTGATCAACTTAAAGCCTCCAGCGATTTGGGCGTGCCGGTAGTCGGCGTGGGGCTACTCTACCAACAAGGCTATTTTCACCAGGTGATTGACAAAGACGGATTGCAACAGGCGCTTTTTCCATATAACGACCCTGGTAAGTTGCCTATCGCGCCTTTGCGCCAGGCGAACGGCGACCTGTTGCGCTTTGAGATAGTCTGGCCTGGTTTTTCGGTATGGTTGCGCGCCTGGAAGGTCCGGGTCGGCAGGGTAAATCTTTATCTGCTGGACAGTAATGACGATGCGAACAGTCAAGATCTTCGAGGGATCACCGGCGAACTGTATGGGGGCGGGCCGGAGTTGCGCCTCAAGCAAGAATTGGTCCTCGGGATTGGCGGATGGCGACTACTTGGTGTGCTTGGCATCCAACCGGAAGTATGTCATCTGAACGAAGGGCATGCGGCTTTCGCCGTGTTGGAACGCGCCCGCGTTTACATGCAAGAAACCGCACAGCCCTTCGAAGTTGCACTGACCATCACACGAGCGGGAAACCATTTCACCACTCATACGGCGGTAACCGCCGGTTTTGATCGTTTCGCTCCCTCTCTCATAGAACAATACCTCGGGCCTTATGCCCGGCATAAGCTTGATATAACACTCAACGATTTGCTGGCTCTGGGCCGTCAGAATCCGAACGACTTGTCGGAGAGTTTCAACATGGCGTATCTGGCAATCCGCGGGAGCAGATCGGTGAATGGCGTGAGTCGTTTGCACGGGAAGGTGAGCAGGCACATCTTTGAGTCGCTCTTTCCCCAATGGCCCGCGGACGAAGTACCCGTTGGACACGTTACCAACGGAGTCCACATTCCAAGCTGGGACTCGGCACAGGCCGACGATCTGTGGACTAATGCGTGCGGAAAAGACCGCTGGCTGGGGACGATGGAAACCCTGGACCGGAATATTCGCAGTATCTCCGATGTCAGGCTTTGGAAATTTCGCGCCGCCGCCAGGAAGTCTCTTGTTGAATACGCCCGCGAGCGATTGTCCAAACAACTGGCCACCTCCGGGGCTTCTCCCCAAGCCATTGACGAGGCGAAACATCTATTTAATATTGATGCGTTGACATTAGGTTTTGCCCGGCGTTTTGCGACCTACAAAAGACCTGATCTGTTGCTGCACGACCGTGAACGACTGCTCCGTCTGTTAAACAATTCAGCGCGGCCGGTGCAACTCATTATAGCGGGAAAGGCCCATCCGGCAGACAACTCCGGGCAGGCCTTGATCCATGAATGGATAGATTTCATCCGTCAGCCAAAGATCCGACCTCACATCATCTTTCTAAGCGACTACGACATGCTGTTAGCGGAGCGACTAGTGGAAGGTGTGGATGTTTGGATCAACACACCACGGCGGCCATGGGAAGCGAGCGGAACAAGCGGGATGAAGGTGTTGGTGAATGGCGGAATTAATCTTTCGGAGTTGGATGGATGGTGGGCGGAAGCTTACACGCCGGAGGTGGGATGGGCGCTTGGAGATTGCCGGGAACACGGCGACGACCCGGCCATTGACGCTGCCGAAGCCGAACAGCTATACCGCATTCTTGAAGAAGAAGCCGTCCCCCAGTTTTACACAAGAGATTCCAATGGCGTGCCGCAGGCTTGGGTCAAGCGGATGCGGGAAAGCATGGCGCGGCTGACACCCCGATTTTCCACTAACCGGGCGGTGCGCGAATACACCGAAGAGCACTACCTCTTGGCCGCTGCTGCCTATCATGTGCGCAGTGCCGATAAAAGTGCAATCGGCAGGCAAATGGTCGATTGGCGGCGCAGTCTGGAACAGAAATGGGCCGCGCTGCACTTCGGCGGAGTGAAAGTAGAGACTCGAAGCGGTCAGCATATATTTGAGGTTCAGGTTTATCTTAACGATCTTGACCCGAAGGCTGTTCGTGTCGAGCTTTATGCAAACGGTGTCAATGGGGATAATCCTATACGGCAGGAGATGAAGCATAGTCAACTGCCCGGAACGCCGGGCAGCACCGGTTACAGCGCGGCTGTGTCTGCCGCCCGCCCGAAAACGGACTATACAACTCGCGCTATACCGCACTTTGACGGTGTTGCCATCCCGTTGGAAAACGCACGAATTCTATGGCAACGATAATACAATTGACGGAAGAACTCACTAAAAGAAGGTTATACTTTGAAAATATCAAATCCTGAATTGAAGCCCGACGCGAAAGACGATTTGAAATCTCTCCCCATGCCTGAGCTACAGACAAAATTAGGATCGTCGCCGGATGGCCTTTCTCAAGCTGAAGCACAGAAACGGCTGACCCAATACGGCCCGAACGAGATTGAAGAAAAGAAAACCAATCCGCTGTTGAAATTTCTTTCCTATTTCTGGGGCCCGATTCCGTGGATGATCGAAGTAGCGGTGATTCTGTCGGGAGTTGTCCGGCACTGGCCGGACTTTTTCATCATCCTTCTACTGCTTATTGCAAATGCCGTGGTCGGATTCTGGGAAGAACGTGAGGCGGGCAATGCCATTGCCGCCCTGAAATCTAAATTGGCGATCAAAGCACGAGTGAAACGTGATGGAAAGTGGATCACTCCACCGGTGCGTGAGTTGGTGCCGGGCGACATCATCCGCCTCCGTCTTGGCGATATTGTTCCGGCTGATGCGCGTTTGCTTGATGGTGACCCGGTGGATGTTGACCAATCCGCGTTGACAGGCGAATCTTTGCCCATCACACGCAAATCCGGCGATGCGGTGTTTTCCGGATCTATTATTCGTCAGGGTGAAATCGGCGCAATGGTTTATGCTACGGGCGCAAAGACCTATTTCGGTAAGACAGCACAACTTGTGCAAGAGGCGCATACCGTCAGTCATTTTCAAAAGGCGGTTTTGAAGATCGGCAATTACCTGATCATTCTCGCAGTGGCGCTGGTGGCCGTTATTATTACCGTTGCGATAGTCCGCGGCGACCCCATCCTCACTACATTCCAGTTCGCCTTGGTTCTGACCGTGGCAGCGATTCCCGTAGCCATGCCTACGGTGCTGTCCGTTACTATGGCGGTCGGCGCGCGTCTTCTCGCCAAGAAAAAGACAATTGTAAGCCGTTTGACCGCAATAGAGGAATTGGCAGGCGTTGACATACTTTGCTCTGACAAGACAGGCACCCTTACCCAGAACAAGTTGACGCTGGGAGACCCGTTCGGCGTGAATGGCATTCCTGCCGATCAAGTCATTTTCAACGCGGCTCTGGCATCGCGCGCGGAAAATGACGACACAATCGATCTTGCAGTATTGGACGGTCTGAAAAACGATCAGGCCTTGAAAGGCTTTCAGGTGGTTCATTTCCAGCCGTTCGACGCGGTGCATAAACGAACCGAAGCAACAGTCAAAGGCTCGGACGGGAAAGAATTCAAGACGACAAAGGGCGCACCCCAGGTGATTCTGGAATTGTCCGCCAATGCCGCACAGGTGAAGGCGGCAGTGGATAAGGCAGTCAACGAATTTGCCGCGCGCGGCTTTCGATCGATCGGTGTGGCGCGGGCCGAAGGAGATGGCCCTTGGCAATTTCTTGGCGTGTTACCCTTGTTCGATCCTCCACGGGAAGACGCTAAAGCAACAATTGAAACTGCACGAAATATGGGCGTGAAAGTCAAGATGGTCACCGGCGATGCACTGGCAATTGCCCAGGAAACCGCCAAAAAATTAGGCATGGGCACAGCAATTCTCGATGCCGCCGGTCTGGGTGACTCGAAAAAGGATGAAACCAAGGACGTAGCCGAGTCCATTGAGAAGGCCGACGGTTTCGCCCAGGTATTTCCTGAGCATAAGTTCCATATTGTGGATGTGCTGCAAAAACGCGGTCATATCGTGGGCATGACGGGCGACGGTGTGAATGACGCTCCAGCGCTTAAGAAAGCCGACTGCGGCATCGCAGTTTCGGGCGCAACAGATGCGGCACGTGCGGCCTCGGCCATCGTTCTGATGACACCCGGCCTGTCGGTGATCATCGACGCGATAAAGGAAAGCAGGAAAATTTTCCAACGCATGAACAGCTACGCGATATACCGTATCGCCGAAACACTGCGCGTGCTGTTATTTATGACAGCGGCGATATTGTTTTTCAACTTTTATCCGTTGACAGCAGTGATGATCGTGATGCTCGCATTGCTCAACGACGGCGCTATCTTGTCAATTGCGTATGACAACGTATATTACAAAGACCAGCCCGAGGCATGGAACATGCGCATGGTGCTGGGGATCTCTACGGTGCTTGGCGTGATCGGGGTCATCTCCGCTTTTGCCTTGTTTTATCTGGGTGAGCGCGTCTTTCATCTCGACCGTGCGCATATCCAAACACTTATGTATTTAAAGCTGTCCGTGGCTGGACATCTGACGATCTTTTTGACGCGCACGCGCCATCCGTTCTGGTCTATACGACCTGCAAAAATTTTATGGGCGGCTGTGCTCGGCACGCAAATTATAGCGACGTTGATAGCGGTTTATGGGTTTTTCATGACGCCCCTTGGTTGGGGCTGGGCCGGGTTCGTGTGGGGTTATGCGCTGCTGTGGTTCCTTCTGAATGACCGTATAAAGCTGCTTGCATATCGGATTTTCGACCCAAATAAATCCAGGACACAACCTGTTCTTGCGCCCCTGACCGTCAAGCAAGCCTAAGAACTATTTGGAAAGGTGCAAATGACAATAGTAATCACCGCCGTTTTCATCATCGGTTACCTGTTTATCGCAACCGAGCATTTTATTAAAATCAACAAGGCCGCAACAGCCCTTCTCACCGGGGTGTTGTGTTGGACCGTATACGTTCTCGGATCGCCTGAAAGTCACGAGGTGGGCGCAAAGCTCATGGAGCAGGCCGCGGACATCGCAGGAATACTCTTTTTTCTCATGGGCGCAATGACAATTGTGGAGATCATCGATGCTCACAGCGGCTTTGATATGGTGACCGCAATCTTGTCTGCCGGAAGCAAACGGAAATTATTCTGGCTTGTGGGTATTACCAGTTTTTTCCTTTCGGCAGTGCTGGACAACCTCACAACGACTATCGTGATGGTCGCGCTTTTATCAAGAATCCTTCCTAAGCGTGAAGATTTTCTTTTGTTCATCGGCATAGTAATCATTGCGGTAAATGCGGGAGGCGCATGGTCTCCCATTGGTGACGTTACCACTACAATGTTATGGATCGGCGGCCAGATAACCATCATGTCGATCATTAAAATTCTATTACTTCCAAGTATTGCTTGCGCTGCAATTCCTCTGGCATGGGTATCTTTCCGCATGAAAGACGGCGGCGAGAAAATACAAAACAAGAATTCAAGGGTTTTATCGCCGTACGAACAACGCATCGGCAAACTGGTTTTCTTTCTTGGAGTTGGCGCTTTGCTTTTTGTTCCGGTATTTAAAGCAATCACCCACCTTCCGCCATTTGTCGGTATGATGTTCGGTCTTGGCATTTTGTGGGTTGTCACGGAATTTCTTCATAGAAAGTGCGATGAGGAAAAGAGACATTCTCATTCGGTGGCAGGGGCTCTGCAGCGTATCGATATGCCAAGCATCCTTTTCTTTCTCGGGATACTTCTCAGCATTTCCGCACTGCAATCTGTTGGTATTCTTCCATCGCTTGCGATCTGGCTCGACCGTACAATTGGCAACCTCAATATTATTGTTCTTGCCATCGGATTCCTTTCCGCAATTGTTGATAATGTACCGATAGTCGCAGCAGCAGTAAAAATGTACCCCCTATCACAGTTTGCCACAGACCATTATTTCTGGTCGTTCCTGTCCTATTGCGCAGGCACAGGGGGCAGCGCTCTTATTATAGGCTCCGCTGCTGGTGTAGCTGCGATGGGTATAGCAAACATAGATTTCTTTTGGTATCTGCGCAGGATCACACCGCTTGCAGTAGCAGGATATCTTGCAGGAGCAGGAGTGTATTTGCTACAAATAAGGTTATTTTAAGAAATATTTGCTCGAATAAATCTCAGAAGTAATCGGAAACGATCAACTTATATCTGAAAATAGCTACTACCCTGTAACGCCTAAACAATCGGATACAACCGTTTCAATTTGATTCTTGCATCAGCAGCTGTGAATTGCCAATTGACTTTTGCTTGTTTGTTATTTCGGTTTGATTCCCATGTTGCGATTTCTTCCTGCATTGTTTTCAAATTTGCAACACGTTCTTGAAGACACTGTCCCTTCAATACGCTCAACTCTATTTCCGCGACATTCAACCAACTGCCATGCTTCGGTGTGTAATGGGTCTCTAATCGTTGCGCCTCCGACGGCGGATATGCTTCATACAATGACGAAATACTGTGCGTATTCAAATTGTCCAAAACAAGCACGACCTTTTTTGCTTGCGGATATCGCTCATCAAGCATACCTTTTATAAATCGCGCCCAGTCAACCTTCGTACGCCTTTCCATAACTTCAACTTTTCAACAAAGAAAATTAATTTACTTGACAGACCAAAAGGAGAATTCGATTTTATTGAAAAGAGGGGTTTTCTACAGATTCGTTAGGCTCGAAAAGATATATGAAAAATGCCAGTATCCTGGTTCTTCTATTTTTCACATTTTTATTATCACAATGCAGCAGCAGTAAGTGTATGCAAGCAAAGAAAAATTTATATCAGAAATAGAGAGATTAAAATAAAGTGCTTTGACATCCGTATTTTGTTTGGTTTATTTGGGACAGGGACGCATTTGCCCCGGCAACGTTTTTTCCATTTTAATCCCGGAGAAGCAGGATCATGCCAACAGGATTTCCAAAATATGTTCTCTCTTCTGTCATGGCTTTCTGTCTAGTATCCCTGTGGGGCTGCAGTAAAAATCCGACGGCACTGCAGGAACCGCAGGCTGCAAGCATCGCCACCTTCACCGATATTGATGGAAACGTGTATCATGGAATCACCCTGGGGACACAGGTCTGGTCAGTGGAGGGCCTGAAAACAACCAGACTCAACGACGGCACGGCAATTCCGCTGGTGGCGGACTCGGCAGCGTGGATCAATCTGAAGACGCCTGGGTATTGCTGGTATAAAGACTCGGTTTCTTACGGTTACGCCTATGGCGCATTATACAACTGGTATGCCGTAAACACGGGCAAACTGGCGCCTGCAGGCTGGCACGTACCGACGGAAACTGAATGGAATATAGTGAGACTATATCTTGGCAGAGGCAGCGTAACAGCCGGACCGATTAACCCGGTGTATCCAAACAACGTTTCAATAGCATGTTTCCCGCCGCTTCTAGGCGGTCATCGTGACACAAGCGGCATATTCTCACTCGTCCGCTATTATGGCTCATGGTGGTCATCCACGGCGAGCGACACCACACATTCGTGGTCTCATGACATGTACTTTGGTAACACGAATGTTTCTGGCCACAGCAGCGGTAACAATGCCGGCCTGAGCATCCGGTGCGTCAGGGATAATTGACCTATCGTAGCCATGGCGATTCCGCCGAAGCGATAGAGATTTTCTTTTTTCGTGAGCGGGTGGGCGTATAAAGAGAGTTTCTTCACAAACGCTATTTTGCCCAATGCATAGTACAAAGGTTGTCATATTCCATACGTGTTTCAATTGGCTGACCAGGTTGGACTTGTCGGCGAACAATACGAGTATGTCTGTTAAAAAACCAATTTAACAAAACATAAGCCCCTTTTTACATCTAGAGAAACTTATTGTCTTAAAACGAATAATTATAATCAACAATAAATTAAACCTAAATAATTCAAATTACCATTAGTAAAAAGGCCGTCCGTATAAAGCCTCCCCGGCGGGGGAGGTTTGGAGGGCGGGCTACAATAAGCATTTTCCTTAGCGGGTCTAAGGGCCGGCCAGGCCCTTCCAGCTCTTGAATTTGCTTTTGATTTTGTAGTCCAACAAATCGTTTCTCCACCCTACTCTCCCATCATAGTCACCGCTACTTTTCTTTTTCTTGGCCCGTCGAATTCGCAGAAATAAACAGACTGCCACGTGCCCAGCACAAGACGCCCGTCTTTGACGGGGACCTGCGCCGAAAGCCCCACGATAGACGCCTTGACGTGACTGTCAGAATTGCCCTCGTTGTGAAGGTAGCCGCCCCTGGCCGGGACCATTTTTTCCAGCGCATGGAAAAAATCCGTGCCCACATCCGGATCGGCGTTTTCGTTGATGGTGATTCCCGCGGTGGTATGAAGGCTGGCGACGCTGCAGATGCCGTTTGTCATGCCGCACCTGATCACCGCGTGCCCGATGTCGGCGGTTATGTCTATCCACTGGCAGCGTGCCTGCGAGGTGACGGCGATTTCACTGTGGGCGAACATGGTTTATATATGAAGATAAAAGGTGATCAGTCCACCATGGTGTCGGTAGGCAGGATGAATTCGACAGGGTTCTGCATGGCGCCGAGTTTGCGCACTTCGTAATGAAGGTGCGGGCCCGTGCTCCGGCCGCTGTTTCCAAGGTAACCGATAATCTCCCCCCGCTTGATGATCTGCCCCGCAGTCACCGAGGCCTTTTTCATATGCGCGAACACGGTCTTGAACCCGCTTGCGGGATGGGTTACTTCAACGACGTTCCCGAAATAGCCCTTGTATCCGACAAAAGAAACTATGCCGTCCGCCGTTGAATGGAGCGGCGTGCCGATGATGTTGGAAATGTCTATGCCTTCGTGAAACACGTTGTAGCCGGTAAAGGGATGGATGCGGTAGCCGAATGAGGAGGTCAGGCGCCCGCCCACCGGCGAGATTGCAGGCCGCTGCGACCAGAAATCAAACTTTTTGTCAAACTGCACCGCCATGTTCCCGAAGGTCGTGTCTTCGAGCCGCACCTGGCGAAGCAGGGTAAGAACGTTGTCCTTGATCGAGTCCGTTTTCATGACCGACGGGTCTTCAAGAGATGTAATGATAAAATCGCCCGCGGCCGGCCTTCCTCCAACACCCGCCTTGCGGACGTCGTCGCTGATCTGCTCCATGCCGAACCGCAAGCGCGCCCTGTCTTCAAAAGCAATGAGCTTGTCGAGGTGGCTGGTTTCTTCGCGCGCATATTTGGAATAAAAATTGATTTTCATCTTGAGCTGGGCATTTTCCTTGAGGTTGTAATACAGGCCCAGTTTTGCCATACCATACGAAGATACAAAGTAAACGCAGCGGCCAAGGCCGAGCACCCCCATAAACAGCAAGGCAAGGAAAAGGCCAATGAATGCCCTGCTCAAGGGCAGGCGCCTGACCTTGCTTGATGATTCGGAATTAACAAAAAGAAGTGAAAAACCCGGCTTTTTCATATATCCTTGTTTCCCTTTGGCCTAATAATTATAGTACTAGGCTTTTCAACAAGTCAACCATATTATCCGGATATTGGGGCAGTGTTTTGGTCCTGCAACTCAACGCTTTGATTTTATTAAAATAATCATTATCCGGTAAATTTGTCGTTTAAAGTGTTTTTTTCTCGATTTCTTTTTTTACCATTTCAATAATCACGGCAATGCAGGATTCCCTGGGAATCTTCACAAACGATTTTTCCGCCCTCCGCTTCAGCTCGACAATTCCCTCCTTGAGCCCGCGCATTCCCACCGTGATCCGAAAAGGACAGCCGATAAGATCGGCGTCCTTGAATTTGACGCCCGGCCTCTCGGGCCTGTCGTCAAGAAGAACGTCTATGCCGGCCTGCTCAAGGGCATCATGGATTTTCCTGGACATCATGACCGTTTCTTCATTGGCCGCGTCCAGGCAGAGGAGCGTCACGGCATACGGCGCTATCGCGGCAGGCCAGATAATGCCGTTCTCGTCGTGATTCTGCTCAATGGCGGCCGCGGCGGTGCGGCCCACGCCGATGCCGTAGCATCCCATGGTCATGACACTTTCGCTGTTGTTCTCGTTAAGAAACGTAAGCGACATGGGCTTGGAATATTTTTCACCCAGCTTGAACACCTGCCCGACCTCTATGCCTTTGCGCATTGCCAGCCTACCCTTGTCGCAACGGGGGCAGGCATCGCCTTCAACCACGGTGCTTACGTCTTCAAACCGGCTTATCGTCAAATCGCGGGCCGGGTAAATATTTACCAAATGGAAACCTTCTTTATTGGCGCCGCATACGCTTTTCCCCATGGCTTTCACAGAATGATCAGCGATGATTTCGCTCAGCTTCCCGGCGGGAAGGCCGCGAGGGCCAAGGTATCCCAGGGCCAACCCGAGTTTCGATTTTACGGTTTCGTCCGGGGGGATAGTCACGTTCGCGGCGTTAAGGACGCCGCGGAGCTTTACCTCGTTCACGCTGAGGTCGCCGCGCAGGCACACCGCAACATGGCCGCCGGTGTCCGTTTCGTAAATCAGCATTTTAATGGTTTCTTTGGCCGGCACCTTGAGAAACGCGGAAACATCCTCTATGCTCGTTTTGCCGGGAGTGGCAACTTCCTGGGGCTGCAATGCGTCCGCAGGCACGGATGCGGGGCCGGCCTGCCTGGTGGCCGCCTTTTCGATGTTGGCCGCGTAATCGCACGAACCGCAGAATGCAATGGTGTCTTCCCCGGAATCGGCCAGAACGTGGAATTCGTGCGTCACGCTGCCGCCGATGTTTCCCGAGTCCGCCATTACGGCCCTGAAATCGAGGCCGCAGCGCCTGAATATGGCCGTATAGGCCTTGTACATGGCCGAATACATTTCGTCGAGGGATTTTTCGTCGGCGTGGAACGAATAGGCGTCCTTCATGATGAATTCGCGGCCGCGCATAAGCCCGTATCGGGGCCTCACCTCGTCGCGGAACTTGGTCTGGATCTGGTAAAGGCACAGCGGCAGGTCCCGGTACGAGCGCACCGATTTACGCACTACGTCAACCACCACCTCCTCGTGGGTGGGCCCCAAGAGGAACGGGTTGTTTTTCCTGTCTGTCAGGCGGAGCAGCTCGGGCCCGTAACGGTCCCAGCGGCCGCTCTCCTGCCACAATTCCGCAGGCACCACCATGGGCATGAGAAGTTCGGTGGCGCCGCAGGCGTCCATTTCCCCGCGGATGATGGCTTCTATTTTTTTGATTACCCGAAGGCCCGCAGGGAGGTAATTGTAAATGCCCGCAGCAAGTTTCTGAATCATGCCTGCGCGCAGCATCAACTTGTGGCTTATGGTCTCGGCTTCGGCGGGATCTTCCCGAAGCGTGTAAATAAACGCGTTTTTCCAAACCATGAGATATGGCCCTGGCGGCTTTTCTAGCTGATGTGACGCTCTGGGGGTGGCGTAAAAGAACCAGAATAATATAAGAACGAGCCGGTAAAAAAATCAAGAAATAATACCAAATAACCACAACGTCGGTTGGGAGCTGTCCACGGCGAGCAGGACCGATTTTTCACACTCCCCTGGCCGGGACATCCAAAAGCCTGATTACAGGCACACCGTTACTTTTTTTCCGCGTCCTCTTTGATGTCCGCCTTTTCCGGGATAATCACCCACCCCACAAGATACACGGCGATGCATGGAAAAACAGCCGTGACGATGGTGACGAACACCAGGGCCAGGCGTATGAGCGTGGGGTCGATATTGATCATTTCACCAATGCCTGCGCAAATGCCGGCGATCATCTTGTGGTTTGTATCGCGGTAGATTCGTTTCATAATTTGCTCCTAAACAATTTGATTTTCATGGTAAAAAATGAAGGCAGGAAACGATCAAGCAGCTGATTTTACATGTTTGTTTCCATGTTTACGATACCCGTCCAGAACCGCATTTGCCTCATGCCCAAAGTATTCTTCCCCGCACGAAGCACAGCGTTGACGGCTTACCGCCGGAATATTAATCGTCTTTTTCCCCACGCGGGCATTGAATGTGCTAGTCACCTCCCGCAGATCGGCAGAACCGCATGCCGGGCATTTTTTTAATTTCATTGAATCTTCTCCCAGTTATTGCTCTATAGATTGTTTCGATGATATTAAAAGATAAAAATACTCTCCACCAGTATCTTTTTTAACCGTACCTTTTGAATAGATAGGCAAGCCATCATATGTGAAGCTCTCTATAATGTACAATTTTTAATGACTCCGCGCAAACTTTGAAGTTGAGCGTAGAATCTTTTTTATACCATTGGCATTTAATATCGATTCCAGGACATCCTCTTCTGTTATTCCGTCAGCAAACATTTCTAACTCGGCTTTCCTGGTAAAAATGTAATTACCAGTGATAACCAGCCGTTTTATCTTTACAAGAATGGGTATCACCAGGTCCCGCCTTTTCCTTTTTTATTTGAAAAGAATAAGAATAAAATGACAGTCAATCATCTCTTCCACTTGAATATCACCACGCCCAGTGGCGGGAGGGTACAATCGAGCGACATGGGCTGGCTGTGGATGGGGACCACGTCCGCGTTCCTGCCCCCCTCGTTGCCGTAGCCCGCGCCGCCGTATTCCTTTGCGTCGGTATTGAGCACCTCATCATAACGTCCGGCAAAAGGGACCCCCACCCGGTAATGCCGGCGTACCACGGGTGTAAAATTGCACGCGAACACCAGAATGTTGTGCCATTCTTTGCCCCTGCGGATAAAGGATATGACCGAATTGTCGGAGTCGTGAAAGTCAATCCATGAAAACCCCGCCTGCTCGTAGTCCTGCTCCCACAGCGCGGGCTCTTTTCTGTAAAGGGCATTGAGGTCCCGTGTGAGCCTCATGAGGCCATTGTGGTGATAGCAGTCGTCCTCTTCCGAAAGGACGTGCCAGTTGATCGACTGCTCCGCGTCCCATTCCCAGTGCATGCCGAATTCTGTCCCCTGGAAAATGAGTTTTTTACCGGGGTGCCCGAACATGAACCCAAGAAACGCCCTCACGTTTGCGAACTTGTGCCAAACATCGCCGGGCATTTTCTCGAGCAGGCTGTGCTTGCCGTGCACGACCTCGTCGTGCGAAACCACGAGAACGAAGTTTTCGGTGAATGCGTACCACAGCGCAAAGGTGATCTGTCCCTGATGGAACCTGCGGTGGATTGGTTCTTTCGAAAAGTAAACGAGGATGTCGTTCATCCAGCCCATGTTCCACTTGAAAGTGAACCCGAGGCCCCCCAGGTACGTGGGCCGCGACACCAGCGGCCATGCCGTGCTCTCCTCGGCGATGGTGACGGCGCCCGGGAATTTCTCGTGCACGAGCCGGTTCATGGTCTGTAAAAAGTTCACCGCCTCCTCGTTCTCCACGCCGCCGTGCCTGTTGGGTATCCACTCCCCGTTCTTGCGGCTGTAATTGCGATAGAGCATGGACGCCACCGCGTCAACGCGCAGGCCGTCGATGTGGAATTTTTCTATCCAGAACAACGCATTTGCAAACAGGAAATTCCGCACCTCGTGCCGGCCCCAGTTGAAGATGAGCGTGCCCCAGTCCTTATGCTCGCCTTCGCGCGGGTCTTCGTATTCGTACAGGTGGGAGCCGTCGAAATAGGCAAGCCCGTATTCGTCCTTGGGAAAATGGCCCGGCACCCAGTCAACGATTACGCCGATGCCGTTTTTATGCAGGTGGTTGACGAAAAACTGGAAATCCTGCGGAGGGCCGAACCGATGGTTGGGCGCGTAAAAGCCGCACACCTGGTATCCCCACGACGGCTCATAAGGATGGTCCTGCACCGGAAGCAGCTCCACATGCGTAAACCCCATCTCCTTTACATACTGCGCAAGCTGCACGGCCAGGTCGCGGTAGCTGAGCCAGTCGCCGCCGCGCCGCGGCCCGCTTTTTCTCCACGAGCCGAGATGCACTTCGTAAATGGACATGGGCTGCTTGAGCAGGTTCCCTTTTGCCCGGCGCTCGATCCAGTCGCCGTCATCCCATGCATAGGAGTCAATATCGGTCACGATGGAGGCGTGGTTCGGCGGCGGTTCCTGCCAGTACCCGTAAGGGTCCGTCTTGAGGACGATGTGGTCGCCATACCATTTTTTAATTTCGTATTTGTAAATAGTCCCCGCGCCGATCCCGGGAACGAACAGTTCCCAAACCCCGGACGCGCCCAGGAGCCGCATGGGGTGCCGCCTGCCGTCCCAGCTGTTGAAATTGCCCACGAGCGAAACGCGCTTGGCGTTGGGCGCCCATACGGCGAACACGCAGCCTTGCACGCCGTCAATGTTCTTTTCATGCGAGCCGAGGTCGTCGTACACGCGCTGGTGCGTGCCCTCGTTGAACAGGTAGCGCGAGTCTTCGGTCATTACCGGGAGAAAACCGTAGGGGTCGACAAGGCGTTTTTTCGAGCCGTCGTGGAGCGTACAATCGAATTCGTATTTGAAAAACTTTTTTCTGGCCGGGACCGCGATCTCGAAAATGCCCGCGTCGTGAACCTTTTTCATGTCGAGGGAAACCTTTGTCCGGCCGCAGCCGCACACCGCGACTGATGCCGCCTCGGGAAGAAAGGCGCGCACGCTGATGCCCTTCTTTTCCCAGTGCATGCCGAGGGTCTTGAAAGGATCGCGCAGGTCGCTGCGGACGATGTCGTTTATTTCTTTTTCCGATAAAATTCCCATGGCGGCTCTTTCGATGAAAAAGGATTGCGGAACAAGGTGAAGTACGGTTAATTATAACGTTCCGGCTGCGCTCATTCGAGAAGATAAAATAGAAAATGTTACGGCGAAGTGTGTAAACGTCCGTGAACGATTGAAGAACAACGCAGCACCGCCACTACGACAGCATACAACACTACTGGAGCAGCCCCTGCGTGGAAAAGGCAAAAGACGCGTGAAGCGCTATTACCATACCTTTAAGAATGAAATGACAACCTTCCATCCCTATGGAATATAAATATACTTGTAGTCGCTCACTAACGTTCGCTCTGGGATTGACATTTCCCGCTACATAAATTATCATAAGACGTCCCTTATAATACCGGGTCATCGGACTTTTGTGTGGGTGACAGGGTGATGCCCCGGAAGGCCCCACACAAAACACCGAAGCGCGACTAATATCTAAAATCTGCATTCGGGGGATTTCATGGTCACCATCAACGAGAACTACCTCAAGCTCAAATCGTCGTACCTCTTTTCCGATGTCGCAAGGCGCGTGGACGCCTTCAAAAAAAAGCACCCGAGACGCGACATTATACGGCTCGGCATCGGCGACGTCACCCGCGCGCTCCCGAAAGTGTGCATCGAGGCGTTCCACAAGGCCACCAACGAAATGGCCAGCGACACAACGTTCCGCGGATACGGCGACGAACAGGGCTACGGGTTTCTCAAGGAGAAAATTGCCCATTGGGACTACAAGGCGCGCGGCGCGGATGTTTCGCCGGACGAAATCTTCATTTCCGACGGCGCGAAATGCGACACCGGCAACTTTCAGGAGCTGTTTTCGGGCAGCGTAAAAATCGCGATACCCGACCCGGTGTATCCGGTGTACGTCGACACTAACGTCATGGCGGGGCGGACGGGGCCGTTTGAAAACGGCCGTTACAAGGGGCTGTATTACCTCGAAGCCACTGCCGGCAACTCGTTTGTGCCGGAGCTCCCGTCGGAGCATGCCGACCTCATCTACCTTTGCTTCCCCAACAACCCGACGGGCGCCACCATCACCAGACCGCAGCTCGCGCAGTGGGTGGAATGGGCGCGGGGTAACAAGGCCGTCATCCTCTACGACGCGGCATACGTGGCGTTCATTCGGGACAAATCCCTTCCGCAAAGCATCTACGAGATTCCGGGCGCCAGGGAAGTGGCCGTGGAGTTCCGCAGCTATTCCAAAACTGCCGGGTTCACCGGAACGCGCTGCGCATACACCGTTGTCCCAAAGGAATGCGTGGCCTATGATTCTTCGGGAAATCCGCAGTCGCTCCACGCGCTGTGGAATAGGCGCCATACCACGAAATTCAACGGCGTGTGCTACATGGTGCAGCGCGCCGCCGAAGCGCTGTACTCGAAACGGGGCCAGAAACAGGTGCGCGAGCTCAACGACTATTACCTTGAAAACGCCCGGCTGATCGTTGTCGAACTTTCGAACATGGGCTATGCCTGCTGCGGCGGGAGCAACGCGCCGTACATCTGGTTCGACACGGGCATGGACTCGTGGAAGTTTTTCGATATGCTGCTTGACAAGGCAGGAGTAGTGTGCACGCCCGGTGCCGGTTTTGGAAAATGCGGGGAGGGGTATGTGAGGCTCAGCGCTTTCAACAGCCGCAGCAACGTTAAAAAAGCCGTGGACAGAATCGGTACGGCCATCTCAAAAAAGCGGTGACCGGCATCAGAGGTCGTTGAGCGAGGTAATGGTGCGCATGACCTCGTCAAGGTTCGTGAGCTCGAAGAGGCGGCTTACATAGCTGCATTTGTCGGGATTATCGTTGAGGATCACGAGCTGCTTACCTTCCTTCTGCATGAGGGTGTGGTAATATACAATGATGCCGAGGGCGTGGCTGTTCACGAACGTTGTTCTGCTCAGGTCGACGACGATCCGGTCGGTTCCCTTCTTGTAAACCCCCTGCAGCTTTTTTGAAAATTTCTCCATATCCACGTCTATCGCCCTGCCCGCCAGCCCGATAATTGGCACTTTTTTCACTCTTTTGAGCGTGATCCCGAACGGCATAATCTTTTCTCTCGCGAAGGCTGGTTGCGGGAAACGTACGGCGCCGGGCCACCGGTTTCCGGTGCGGCGGAAGTGATGCATATCGCCGGCAGGGCCGCAGGCTAGCCCTGCCGGCGTTCCTTTTCGAGCACGAACTTGATGATGTCCTCCTGCTTGCGCTGCTCGATGTTTACAAACTGCACGTGGTGTTTGAACTGCTGGGCGTTCTTCCCTTCCCGGAGCGTAAGATGGACGATTTTTCCGGTGATGCCGGCAAACGACTGGCCCGCCAGGTCGAACGTGATGGCAATAAGATCGCCCAGCCGCAGCGACTGCTCGTGCATGAAACTGAGCCCGCCGCCGGAAATGTCCGACATCTTCGTGGTGATGAGGTGCCCGCGTTGGATTTCGCTCTTGTCCGGGTCTTTGGTGGAGAGGAGGCGGAAGCGCAGCGGCAGGTCAATCTCGATGCGAACGTACTGCCGCAGCTGGTTGCGCCGGAGCTCGAGGGTGTGCAGAAGGTCCAGGGCGCCCGGCTCATTAACATTTGCGACTTTCGCCTGGACGCCGTACAGGCCGTCGTTCTGGCGGGCGAAGACGAAGCGCACCACGGTGTCGGGCCCGATGCGGTGCTGATCTTCCTTTTCCACGTCGTACTGCAGCGTAAAATACAGGGTGTTGTTGTCGACCACCGACACCTTGTTGAAAATCGCCTTGTTCCCTTCCCTGCCGAAAAGGGACCCCACCTGGCCCACAGAAATATTGCGCGTCGAAACAAGCGGGTGTTCGAGCGACAAATGCGAAAAACCGAGCTTTCTCCGGATTTCCGAGAGAAGGGCCGCTTCGGGACCGTCGGCCGCCACCTGCCGGTCGCTCTTCATCAGGCGGTTGACTTCCGCTTCAATGCACTGTTCAAAAAGGGGCAGCGACTGGAAAATGGTTTGCGGTTCCAGCACGTTCTGGTACGACAGGAGCGCGAAAAGTTTTTCGTGCTCTTCCGTGCTCAGGCCGAGGCGGGCGGCACATTCAAGAAAAAGGTCCTTCGATTGCTTCAGTTCACGGGGTCTGTTGCGGTACAGTCGAATTTCGAACATGACAAGAAATATCACGGCCGCCGCAAGAATGCAGGCGCCGGTAATGATTGCTATCTGCATGTTGTTGTTTCCCACCCTCCCGTTTGTATATCAAAATAAGTTTTGGACTTGTTTATATAATACTATTTTGGAGAAGCCATGTCGATAGATTGTTCTTTATAACCTCTGCAACCGGGCTGTTTAGCCCTCACCTAATTGTGTTGAAGGACACGTGCTCATGCTATCATGTCATGATATCGCCACGGGTTTCTGCGGGCTGTGGCATTGAATTATATTTCCTCTCTATTAAAAACAACGCCGGAAGCACCAGCCTTATGGAAGATAAAAAGCAAAAGATCAGGGACTTTGCGCGCCTCACGAGATTGAGCGCGGTCGGCATTGCCTTCATTCTTTGTTCCTTTATTGGATTCGGCCTGGGATATTATATTGATAAGTTGTTTCATACGAAACCGGTCTTTATGGTTTTGTTCATCATTCTCGGTACCATTGCGGGATTTTTAAATGCCTATCGAACAATTACCAAGGATACTGATTAGCGGCGGCTTGGGTCTTGCCATCGCCAGCGCAGATTTGCTCGGGCTGTTTCTTACGGTTAAATTCTTCGGTGCCGGAAAAACGGGGACAAAAATTTTTGTTGTATTTTTTATTTCAGAAATAGTAAGATTAACTCTCGTTTTGGGAATATTGTTCGGATTGGCTTTTGTGAGGACCATTTCATTCGGGTGGCTGGCCGCCGGGCCGGTCCTTTTTTCCCTGGTTAAATTCGGTTATGCTTTTTACACAATAAAGAAGCTATGAGCTCACTTGAATCTGTCAATTCCCTTCTTCCGGCGCTGCCGCTCCCCGGCCTTTCCGGGCACCAGGCCCTGCAGGTCGAATTTACGTGGCTCGCCATGATCATTGTCGTGGCAATCCTCGTTACCGTCGTTGTGGGGCTGAGGAGAGTGCCGGGTGTTTTACAGAACCTCATAGAACTCCTGACCGAATTCATCGAAGGGTTCATGAAGGAAATTGTCGGTTCGCGCTGGGTGAAGTATTTCCCGCTTGTCATGACCGCCTTTCTTCTTATCATTGTATCCAACTATCTCGGGCTTCTCCCCGGCTGTATCGCCCCGACCGGCTCCCTCAGCACAACGGCCGGGTTCGCTCTTGTTATTTTCTTCTATTATAATGTTGTCGGCGTCCAACTCCACGGATTCAAGTACTTCAAGCATTTTATCGGCCCGATCCCGGCCATGGCGCCGTTCATGTTGCCGCTCGAAATCATCTCTGAACTGGCACGCCCGTTCTCGCTGGCTGTCCGTCTTTTTGCCAATATAATGGCCGGCCATGTAATCATCGGGCTTTGTTATGCTGCCCTCGTCATCGGTGTACCGCTTGTTGGGATGCTGTTTGAAAGCTTCGTGACGGCGTGGATCCAGGCGGTTGTCTTTTCTTTGCTGACGATGATTTACCTCGGCGGCGCGGTTCTGGCCGATGAAGAACACTGAATTTTAAAAACTATTAACGCCCAAGGGCAATTTCTTAGGAGGATTCAATGTCAACTGAAGCCGTTGTTGTAACGGATGTCATGGTCAAAGCATATGCTTCACTCGGCGCGGGACTGGCCATGGGTCTCGGAGCCATTGGTTCGGCGATCGGTATCGGGATTGCATGCAGCAAGCTCATTGAAGCGATTGCCCGCCAGCCTGAGTCGGAAAATAAGGTACGCACCTGGTTCATCCTCGGTTTCGCCTTTATGGAAGCCCAGACGCTCTATGCTTTCGTTGTGGCAATGATGCTGTTTTTCAAATAATTCGCACACATTCGTTCCCGCTTACGTATGAGAGCCGGACCGCTTGTCCAGTCCACATACGTTCAGAAACGGAGGGATAACAATATGGATTTCAGCTGGAAAATGATGATCTACCAGATGGTCAATTTCATCATTCTCATGGTGGTTCTGGGGTATATCTTCAACCGGTACATCAGGCCATTCATGCAGAAGCGCACCGACGACATTAAAAACTCCTTTGCCGAAATCGAAAAACAGAGGCAGGAAGTTGAAGGGCTCAAACAGGAATGCATCGGCGAGCTTGACCTGATAAAAAAGAGCGCAAAGGCCGAAATCGAAAAGGCAACCGTCGAAGGCAGCCATATCAAGGAGGCCATCAAGGGCGAGGCGCTGAAGGAATCTGAGCAGCTCCTCGAAAAAGCGCGCCGCGAGATCGAGCAGGAAAAGCAGAAGGCACTTTCGGAAGTGCGGCGGGAGGTGGCGACGCTTTCAATCGTGGCCACGAAGCAGCTGCTTAAACGGGAAATTGACGAAACAACCGATCGCAGGCTTGTCGAGACCTTTATTGACGAACTGGGAAAGACGGAAATAAAAAAGAATTAATCAAGATTTTTTTGATTAACGGATAGTAATAAGAATAGGGCAGGAAAAGGAAAACAATTGTCACTCCCGCGAAGGCGGGAGTCCAGTCAACAATGAAAACATGGTTTCCCGCTTGCGCGGGAATGACACAATTACAATAGGTTTTTTTTCGCCATGCTCAACACGTCACTCGCACTCAGATACGCACGTGCTTTTTACAAGATAGCCACGTCTCTCGGAAAGGCCGGGAAGGCAAGCGAAGAGCTCAGGCAGATTTCGCACCTTATCGACACCAGCGCCGACATCAAGCGCGTTCTGTACCATCCCGCAATTACAGCAGACGAAAAGAAGCGGGTGCTTGCCGAGCTGCTGTCGAAGCATTGTGAAAGCGCCACCCTCAGGTTCCTGGGGTACCTGATTGACAAAAAAAGGATTTTTCACCTGACCGCCATAGCGAAATGCGTTTCCGACATTCTCGACGAGGATGAAAACAGGCTCAAGGTGAAGGTGGAAAGTTTCACCCACCTGCCCGGCGAGACCCTCAAGAAGATCAGGGAACGCCTGGTAAAAAGCCTTAACAAGGACATTGTCCTGACATCGGACGTCCTTCCCTCGCTGATGGGAGGCGTGCGGCTCACTCTCGGCGACAGGGTTATCGACGGAAGTATTGCCTATCAATTGAAAAGACTGTCCGAGACCATTACAGCGTTTTAAATATTGAAGATATAAGAAATCCGTTTACAATCCCCCCTAACCCCTGAGGGGGCACGATAAACAAAACGCTCCCGTTGGGAGACGGAGGGGTAGGAAAGACTGACCATGAACATCAAACCGGAAGAAATCACCAGGATCATCCAGAAGCAGATCGAATCGTACCAGACGAGGCTCGAAATGGTCTCGACCGGCACCGTGATCCAGGTCGGCGACGGCATCGCGCGTGTGTACGGAATGGACAAATGCATGTACGCGGAACTTGTGGAGTTCGAAAGCGGCGTGTACGGGATGGCCCTCAATCTCGAACCCGACAATGTGGGCGTGGTGATTTTCGGCGACGACACGGCCATCAAGGAGGGCGAAACCGTCACCTGCACAGGCAGGATCATGGAAGTACCCGTGGGCGACGAAACCATCGGCCGCATCATCAATCCCATCGGCCAGCCTCTCGACGGCAAAGGGCCGGTGAAGGCCACGAAACACCGACTGCTCGAAGACCGCGCCATGGGCGTTGTTGACCGCCAGCCCGTCAAGGAGCCGCTGCTCACCGGCTGGAAAGCCATCGACTCGATGATCCCCATCGGGCGCGGACAGCGCGAGCTCATCATCGGCGACCGCGGCACGGGCAAGACCGCGGTGGCGATCGACACGATTCTCAACCAGAAGGGCACGGGCGTCATCTGCATTTACGTGGGAATCGGCCAGAAGCAATCGTCAATCGCCCGCGTGCACAAAGTGCTTGAAGACGCGGGCGCCATGGCATACTCCGTTATTGTATCGGCATCGGCGGCCGACCCCGCTCCCCTGCAATATATAGCGCCGTATGCCGGGACCGCGCTCGGCGAGGAAATACGGGACAAGGGCGGTCATGCCCTTGTCATCTACGACGACCTTTCCAAACACGCATACGCGTACCGTCAATTATCCCTCCTGCTCCGCAGGCCGCCGGGCCGCGAGGCATATCCCGGTGACATCTTCAACCTGCATTCGCGGCTGCTCGAACGTTCGGCCAAGCTTTCGGACAAGCTCGGCGCAGGTTCGCTTACCTCACTGCCCATCATCGAAACGCAGGCGGGCGATGTGTCGGCGTATATTCCGACCAACGTCATTTCCATCACCGACGGCCAGATCTACCTGGAAGGCAGCCTGTTTTATTCCGGCGTGCGTCCGGCCATCAATGTCGGCATTTCGGTGTCGCGCGTGGGCGGCAAGGCCCAGTTCAAGGCAATGCGCCAGGTAGCAGGGAAACTACGCATGGATCTTGCGCAATACCGCGAACTCGCGGCGTTCGCGCAGTTCGGCAGCGACCTTGACAAATCGGCCAAGGCGCTGATCACGCGCGGCGAGCGCATGGTGGAGATCCTGAAGCAGGACGAACATGAGCCTATGCCGTTCGAGAAGCAGATCCTGATCATCGCGGCCGGCTCCTACGGGCTGCTCGACGACGTTCCTGTTGCGCAATTGCGCGTGTTCGAGAAGGAACTGACGAAATTCGTGGAGCGGGTGCACGTGGGCATTCTCGACGGCATCCGGCAGAAAAAGGAAATCACCGACGATATCAAGAAAGCGCTTGTCGCGGCGGTTGAAGAATTCAAAAAACAGAGACTGTGACCAGGATTACACAGATTAAGATGATGACGCTGATGTTAACTATAGAATAAGATTTTTTTCATTATATCCGAATTGAACCTAGAGACCAGACAATGGCGACACCGAGGGAAATAAAACGCAGGATCGTAAGCGTCAGGAACACGCAGAAGATCACCAGGGCGATGCAGATGGTAGCTTCCGTGAAGCTCCGCAGGGCGCGCGACCGCGTCGTTGACGCGCGGCCCTATTTCGAAAAGCTCACCCAGATCGCGCGCCACCTCACCTCCGGCATCCCGGCGGGCACATCGTCATACGTGCATACGGGCGAAGGCAAGAACGTGCGCATCGTGGCGGTGGGATCGGACAAGGGCCTGTGCGGCGCGTTCAACGCCAATGTCGTAAAAAAGGTGATGGAGCTAGCGGGCAACAGGAAGGACAAGACCGTTTCAATAACCATTGTGGGCAAAAAGCCCATCGAATCCCTTAAACACAAACCGGTCACCGTTGCAGACCGGTATGTTGAAATGATGTTCAGCCCCAAATACGCCGATGCCGCAACTGTGGGCATTAAGCTGCTGAAGGATTTTACCGAAGGAACCATCGATGAAGTGATTGCCGTGTATAACGAATTTAAAAGCCCGGCCTCGCAGAAAATAACGGCGGAGAAGCTCCTCCCCCTTCAGCCGATGGAGGAAAAGGCCGGCGCGCAGGCGAGTTATATTTTCGAGCCAACGCCCGACGAAACGTTTGACGTTCTCATGCCGCAATACGTCAATGGCCAGATCTGGAAAATCTTCCTGGAATCGAACGCGGCCCAGCAGGCGGCGAGCATGACCACCATGTTCGCGGCCACGAAGAACGCAGGAAAACTCATCGATGCATTAACGCTGTACTACAATAAAGTCCGTCAATCAATAATAACCAAAGAGCTCCTGGAAATCGTGTCCGGCGCAGAGGCCCTGCGCTGACCGGGATTATTTATACATTCACCGCAGAGACGCAGAGAGCGCAAAGAAGATAGTGGATAGACATGAAAAACAAAAAAGCGGTGAGGTTGTTTTTTAAACGAACAGTAGGATAATAGATTATTTACGTATACATCCGGTATTAAAGAAGGAACCTCGCTATGAATCAGGAAAAGAAAACCGACAGTGCCGGCCTTGCGGTCGGCAAGGTGATCCAGGTGCTGGGGGGCGTTGTTGACGCCGAATTCCCCCCCGGAAAGCTCCCCGCCATTCTCAACGCGGTCATGATCAGACAGGAAGCCCAGGGCAACGTGAAGGCCCTCGAAATAACCGCCGAAGTCCAGCAGCTCCTTGGCGACAACAAGATCAGGTGCATTGCGCTCGCCTCCACCGACGGGCTCGCCCGCGGCGCGATGGTGGTCGACAGCGGCGACGTCATCCGGATCCCGGTGGGCAACGGCATGCTCGGAAGGCTCGTGAACGTTCTGGGCGACCCAATCGACGAACTGGGCCCTGTCAAGTTCGAGGAACGCTGGGCCATCCACCGCAAGCCCCCGTCCCTCGAAGACCAGAAAACGTCATGGGAAATCCTCGAGACCGGCATCAAGGTGATCGACCTTCTCACGCCCTACCCCAGAGGAGGCAAAATCGGCCTGTTCGGCGGCGCCGGGGTGGGAAAGACCGTGCTCATCATGGAGCTTATCCGCAACATCGCAACCGAGCACGGCGGGTATTCGGTGTTCGCGGGCGTGGGAGAACGCACGCGCGAGGGAAACGACCTCTGGCTCGATATGAAGCAATCGGGCGTCATTGACAAAACAGCGCTCGTGTTCGGACAGATGAATGAACCTCCGGGAACGCGTCTGCGCATCGGCCTCACCGGGCTGACGGTCGCGGAATATTTCCGCGACGTGGGCAAGCAGGACGTGCTTTTGTTCATCGACAACATATTCCGATTTGTACAGGCAGGGTCCGAAGTGTCGGCCCTGCTTGGCCGCATGCCGTCCGCCGTGGGCTACCAACCCAGCCTCGCCACCGAAATGGCTTCGCTGCAGGAACGCATTACCTCCACAAAAGAAGGTTCGATAACGTCGGTGCAGGCCATTTACGTTCCGGCCGACGACCTCACCGATCCCGCGCCTGCCGCGACGTTCGCGCACCTTGATGCGACGACGGTGCTTTCCCGCGCCATCGTGGAGCGCGGCATCTATCCGGCGGTGGACCCGCTCGATTCCACGTCGCGCATCCTTGACCCGAAAATCGTGGGCGAGGAACACTATAACGTGGCGCGCGAAGTGCAGCGCACGCTCCAGAAATACCGCGAACTCCAGGACATCATCGCCATTCTCGGCATGGAAGAACTTTCCGAAGAAGACAAGCTCACCGTGTTCCGCGCCAGAAAAATCGAGAAATTCCTGTCGCAGCCGTTCTTCGTGGCGCAGGAATTTTCCGGCACGCCCGGCAAGTATGTCCCTGTCGCAAAGACCGTGCAGAGCTTCAAGGAAATCATCGACGGCAAGCACGACGAAATCCCGGAAGCCGCGTTCAGCATGGTGGGGTCGATTGAGGACGTGATTGAGAAAGCGAAGAATTTATAATTATTGGGGCGAAGAAATCGCCACACCGCCTCACCCCAACTCCCCCTGCCCCTCTTCCCCTCTCCACAAGTGGAGAGGGGAAGAGGGGTGCCCAACGGGCGGGGTGATAGGGTGAGGCGAAAACGACTGCGAAAAAACTATGGCCGACAAAACCTTTCAACTCGACATCGTGACGCCGGAAAGGAAAGTCTTTTCCGAAAAGGTTAATTTTGCCGTGTTCCCCGGCTCCGAAGGCGAGCTGGGAATATTGTTCGACCACGCTCCCCTGCTAGCACGCCTTGCTCCGGGGGAAATCCGCATTACCAGGGACAAAAAAACCGATTGTCTGGCGATTTCGGGCGGTTTTCTCGAGGTGAGAAAAAATGAGGTGTCGGTGATTTCCGAAACCGCCGAATACGGTCACCAGATCGATCTTGAAAGGGCGCTCAAGGAAAAGGAAAGCGCAGAGGCGGAGCTGAAAAAGGCCCAGGCGTTCCCGGAAATAAAGGCGGCGAAATACCGGCTTCAGAAGGCCGAGGCAAGGATCAAGGTCGCGCAGAAGGCATCAGGCGTGCCGCCGCCTGTGCAGGAAAAGAAATAACGGTTACTCCACTGCTTTTGCTATTCCAGCAAAACTATTTTTTGTGAAATATCGGCAGTGCCCGATTTCATCCTGATAAGGTACATTCCCGGCAGCGCCGGAATTCCATAACCATCCCGGCCGTCCCATCCCGTTTTATAAGACCCGGCCTGTAAATTCTCATCAATCAACCGCCTTATCAGCCTGCCCCTGGCATCATATATCCCGATAGTAACTCCGGAAGCGTAAGGAATATTATAGCTCAGATTGATCAAGTTATGCTGGCCAGCCTCGATCACCTTAATTAAAAAAGCCTCGCTATTGACTTTTAAAGGTATGGATCTTGCCGTGCCGGTGCCGTTATTCGTGCCGAATGCCGCCAGTTCCACGCTGGAAAAGGTGGAGCCCCGGGCCGTTGGCCCGACCCAGAGAACATCGGTCCTGCCGCTTACATCGCCGCCGCGATAAAGGCCCTGCTTGACATAATATGAACCTGTCACCGCAGGGCCGTTTGCGTCGAGCACAAGCGTAAACGCGGTGAGCCCTTCGTTTCTGCGCCAGACGCTCAGGTGTCCGGTCCCCCAGTTGACCATGAACACGAAGTCTGTCCACAAACCTTTGGTGATATTCCCGCCGTCGGAAAAGGCCGTACTGATTCCGCCGAACCAGTATTTCTGGGCAGCGGGGTCGGCCGCATAGCCCCGGCTGGCCGCAAATCCCTGCCATCCGTAAAACTGCCAGACAAAAGACCAGCTGTTGCTGTTGCCTTTTAGAAATGTCCCGTCCCATGTTGACGGAAAGTAATAGCTTGTCGCGTAGTAAACGGTTCCGCTCGCCGAGGTTTCATTGATTTGCATTCCGGTTGAGTCCTGCAAACCCATCATTTCAGCGCGTTCGGACCCTGCGCCCAGATTAAGGGGATCATCGTTGGGCTGGACTTCGATGCGGGCGGCCGCCTTGCCATGCCACGTTAAAAACCCGTCGGGATGATACCGGCATGAATCCATGATCTGCGCACCTGACCAGCCGCCGTTCGATGGAAGTTTTGCCCAATCGATAAACGCGGAAACGCCGGCCGGCGGATGGGTAATTGCGGGCAGATGATAAACGTCGTAATTGCCGGCAGCGACTGCTGAACACATTTTCGACGCGTCGGGACCGGCAGCGGTTGCTGCAAAACCCTTCCATGCCTCTATGACCGCCACAAGGCACGCGCCTGCCAGGTTATTCCGGATAACGTTGCCTTTTGTCATCATGGCATTCTCCTTTACGAGGAAATCATGCCTCCGTATACCCAGAGCGTTTATTTCATCACAACAAATTTCTTTGTCATAGCGCTTTTATCTGCAATCATCTCGCAGCAATATCCCCCGTTTGCCACCCGGTTCGAATACCTGTCGCGCTGGCCCCAGACAATGAAATGGCCGCCAGCCGTTTGATCTTCCCGGACAACATTCTTTATCAAATTCCCTTTTGCATCGTAAATGGTGATTGAAACTTTGCCGCTGTTCGCAAGCGTATATTTGATTTCTATTTGCGAACGCAGCGGATTCCGGGTAATGATAATGCTGGATTGACCAGACGACAGATTCATGCTCTTGCTATTGACGACCGATGCCGAGATCTGGCCGTATGCATAGCCCGAGCCGGAAAAACCGACATAGACCGTGCCGTAGGCATTCATGTCGCCGGAAATGGTTTTTATCATGTCGAGACTGCCAAGGGGCCAATCGCCGATCTGCGTCCAGTTCTGGCCCTGGTTGTCCGAACGCCAGATGCCATACGCGTTGCTGACCCAGCCGCAGATGTAAAGGGCCGGATAGCCGCCGGAGACTGCCGGGGCGCCAAAACCAAAAGCCCAAACCTCCAGGACATTAGGGACAGCGGTCCAGGTCGCGCCGCCGTCCGTTGAGCGCATGAACGGCTCGTTTGCCGGATGCGAAGAGCCTGCCCCGCCCTGGGGCCCGCCGGTAAAGAACAGGTGACCCGAGTGCAACGGCACCGCCTTGAGTTCAGCGTTGTAGCCTGACCATGGGGTTATTTCGCCCGTGTGCACAAGCGTCCAGGTGGTGCCGCTGTCTGCCGATTTGTAAACACCTTTGAGGTAATTGTACAGATAGAAGGTGCCGATGTTCACCCTGTCGGCGGCAACGATGTGGCGGTTGAGATAGTAGGCAAAGCCCCAGCCGGTCTCGCCCGTGGTTGCCGCGCCGGGAGCATTCACGTTTGTCCAGGTTGTTCCGCCGTTTTTAGTATAGCAAGGGACCTGATTGTTTTCCGGCACCCAGACGATGTTGTTTTGCGAAGCTGCGGCGATGGATCCGCCTTCCGCGTTATTTGCCGGATGAGTCGCAAAAGGATGCCATGTTTGCCCGCCGTCATTGGAATAGCCTGATTTTTCCGTGCCTCCCCAATTGAAAAGCCCGGCGATGAAAGCGGGACTGCTTGATGCCCAGTCGAGCGCCCAGCCCGCAATGATCGCGTTCTGATTATCGGGGCCGTGCGTGGAAGGATAGACGTCGGGGTTGTTGATATAAAAGACAGGACGGTCCCACGAAGCGACCACCGGCTTGCCGCCCGGGGGCGAAATGATTTCATTGGCGACCAGCTGTTCGATGCCGGTGTTCTGCGAATTCCACACAACCCCCATGTCCCACGTCTGGGTTGTGGAAAGGTTCGTGTACCAGACGCCGATTCCTTCCGAAAAATAAAGCTTGTTGGAAGCAGAGGGATCGAAAATCATATTGCCGTTTGACAGATAGTTCTCATTGGTCCATGCGAGCCAGGGCACGTCGGCCGCCACCCTGGTTTGGGGATGGGCCGCCGATCCCCAGATGGTCCCGCTCCATGTTGCGCCCCTGTCAAGCGACTGGCTGAGGTATCCCCCGTCGCTCCCCGCGATCACGCGGGCGGGATTTGCCGGGTCTGACGCAACCGCGTGCCATCCGCCCGTGGCATTGATATTGGTCCAGGCTCCCGCAGAATACTTCCATGCGGCGTTGCCATCGGCAGCATAGTACGCGCCGTCGCCTGCAACAATCGCATTGTTTACCGTTATCGGGCCACCCGTTGTTTTTGTAAAGCTACCGCCGGCGTTTACCGAGCGATACACGCCGTTGCCCCAGCTGCCAATAAAGATCGTGTTCGTTTTTCCAGCGGTGGTGCCTGAACCCGGATCAAACGCTATACCGGTGATGCCACCTGCTCCGCCAACGGGAATTGCGGTTACCTGTGTCCATCCGGTACCGCCAGTGGAAGTTACCCAGACGCCGTTAAGCGTGGTGCCGGCATAGACCACATCGGGATTTGCCGGATCAACCGCCATTTTCTGGCCGTTTGTGCGGTAGTTGTCATTGGCGTCGCAGCCGGCAACTGTCGCGAGCGCGGTTTTGATCCAGGCCGATCCTCTGTTGTCGCTGCGATACACACTCCCATTGTACATCATGTAGAAACGGTTTGAATTGCCCGGAGCGATTCTTATCTCGTAAACGCCCGCGGCATTATCCACAACCACGTCGGCGGAAGGCATGCCGGTTGAGGTGACGAGCTGCTGCCACTGCGTCCCGTTCCAGAGATATGCGCCATAGGTGTCAGCGCGGACCACCTTGGTGCCGTCGGGGGCGATGTCCATGCCCACAAGCCAACCTCCGGCGCCGATCCGCAAAGGCTGCCAGGTGTACGAAAATGCCGCCTCGACCTGCGCCGCGGTGATACCGAACAGCACAACTGCCGCGCATGCCGCGGCATGTATGGTGAGCCGCTTCATGGTTCCCCCCGTAAAAAGCGATAGTATCCGCAAAACCTTGAAATCAAATTCTACATGAGCACTATCCTCTTCGCGAACACCCTCTCCCCGACCCTGCACCTTACAACATAGCCCCCGTTCGTCAATAAGGTGCCTTTGTCACCATTTGTCCATGTAAACCTGTACTTCCCCGGAACGTTGTTTCCGGCATACAGCGTGGCAACGCGTTTTCCGGCCAGGGAGAACACCTCAAACGCGACAGCGCATGGTTTGTCCACGGCATAGGCGATGCCAATTCCGCGGTCGGCCCCGGTTGAGAACACGGAGAAAAGACCGGGATACTTTGCCTCGCCCGCCTGGCGTCCGGCAGACGTAATGAGAATCCAGAACGTATCCACCGCCGAATACCTGTTGCTGTTGTCATCCGCGCCTACCCTCCAGAAAAGTTTTCCCAAGGGGAAATCGGCCTGCGGAAGATAGAAGGTGTCGGCCAGCGGCAGGGAAATGACCGGATGGGCGAAATTTCCTACCGTGTCAACCTGAACCCTGTACGCGGCTGCCCCAACGGCCCGATGCCAGGTCAATGGGGGCCTACGCATATCCTGAGTATCGGGAAAAACGGGGATCAGCATGGGAATCGAATCGTTCTGGATTACAAAGGTGTCGGCCGGCGAATACTGCGTTCCCGCCGCCGACATCACCCGCCAGGTAATGACGCCCACGGGCAAATTGCCAAGCGGTATGTAGAATGTGTCCGGTGTAATGTCGGTTACAACGGGCGAGGCAAAACCGGAACCATTATCTATTTGAATGGCGTAGGAAACTGACCCCATAACGGGGTGCCACATGACCCTGGGCCTCCGGTTGAGCGTCGGATCCGGCGTATACGGAATAAGCAGGGGTGTCAACGAGTCAATAATGGTAACCGACGACGTCGTTGACCACGTGGAAGTGTCCGCGTCGTTGCACGCACGCCAGTATATGGTCCTTGCAGGAAGATTAACTCCGGGCGTGTAGAACGTGTCGGAGAGTGGAAGCGAAATAATCGGTGACTGGAACCTTTGGACGGTATCGATCTGCAGCCGGTATACCGCCATGCGTGGCGTGGAAAGCCACCTGAACAAGGGCTTGCGGTTATAGGTAGGGTTCGGAATGCAGGGGATCAGGACCGGCGTTGGGGGCCGGGCGGCCTGATAGTGCGCCCGGATGGTGTCGGCGCTCAGTGCATAATTGTAGAGCTTGAGTTCGTCGATCCTCCCTTTGTTCCAAAGCCGCACCGTACCGCCCTGCAGCGTTTGACAGGCGATACGCGCATTTGCCGCCACCGGATACCCTATTCCGCCCGCATAGAGTACCTGCGTCTCCATGTTTCCGTTCACGAAAATGCGGATCGCACTACCATCGTACGTGGCGGCAAGATGATACCATTTCCCCTTTGTAATGGCGGTCGTTGAGGGGGCCTCTAACCAACCGGTCTTTGTCGAGTTCGACACCGCGAAATCCACCAAACGGTCGCTGCGAAGGTACATGCCGTAGCCGTTGTACACGCCCGATGCCACGTACTGGTAATCGAAGATGAGAGCCTCCATGATGCTGTCTGTGTTGAACCATGTTTCAATGGTCAGGTTGGAAAGGGAGAAGTTGTCCTGGGAATTCGCAACAGTTAACTCATACGAGGGCCCGGAGCTGGAAAGCGCCTGCCCGACAAGCCCGGCTGCCTGGCCGATGCCCGAGCCTGTCCATGAAGCGTTGTACCCGTTGCCGGTGCCATCGTAGAACGTGTGGCCCGAGATTGAATCGAAAGACCAGTATGCAAGGAGCTTCTGCTGACCTGGTTGAGCGGCCACATTGCCGCCCAAACCTGCCGTCAACGCACACGCGGCAAAAAAAACGAAGAAACGTTTCATGCTTCCCCCCTGGTAAAAGGTGAAAATTCCGGTCGGATAATAAACGAGTTTATTGCAAAACAGTAAAACTGTGGCCTAAGGTTTTTTGCAATACTTGTCAACCACAACAAACCGATCATCTTTGCCTGTGCATCTTATCTGACAATCTGCACCTTTTGTACTGACGACAAACCTGCAGTTTGCATTTGGCAATAATAGACGCCGTTCGCGATTCTACTGGTATTGCCGCGGCCGGGGAAGAAAACCGTATGATACCCGGCATCCTGTCGCCCGTTCACCAGCATTTCCACCTGCCGTCCCCTGACATCGTAGATGCAAAGCGACATCTCCTGGCTCGCAGGAACGCCATATCGGATATAGATACCCTTTGTAAACGTGTCAATAAAAACACCGCCGAAGCGCGGTCCTTTGGGGAGATTGCCGCTGCGGGGCAGGAAGACTGTTCCCGTCTGATTAGGAATTTCTATAATAAGGGGGTGATCGCTTACTGTTATCGATACGCTGTTGACATTAGCCAATGTCTGGACTGGCGTTATGCCCAGCACAGGATCGTAAACCCTCACCTCCGCGAAAACAATGCCCATGTTCACCGAGACGGCGTTTGAGCCGGTCGCCTTTTCATTCCATACAACGAGTTCAAACGTCCCGTTTTTTTTCTGCAAGAGCAGGTCATGGACGGTCGCGGGCTGGCCCGGGATGGAATAAACAAGGTGTCCGGGAAGGGAGATGGCGCCGGTATCGGCCAGAATAGCGGTAAAATTGTGCAGATAGGTTCCGGAAAGTTTCGGAGTATAGTCCGTATGAAACAGGCCCCAATAACCCTGGTTCGGGTCATCCCTTAGCATATAAATGAAGGTGTATTTCCAATTCCGCTTGAACTGCGACAAATAGAGGTTCAGAAAAAGTCTTCCCTGCTGGTCCTCGGAAATATTTTTTCCGGTTCCGCTCGTTGTCCAGCCGGTTTCCGTTGTGACCCTCGGCAGCGTTAAAAGCTGCTGGTTCGTGTAACCGTTAAAACCGCTCCCCCACCAGGTATGGCCGTACTCCACGTACAGTCCATCCCATGGCCCGTTCAGCACAGGGTCGGCCGCGTTCCATGCCTGGTTGTCAACGATCCCCGAGCCTTGCGTTCCGCAAACGTAGTTGTGCGTGTTCGCGTAATCGGCATATACCGTGCCGTCGGGCATCAGCGCACCCGCGCCGGCCGGGATGGTCAGAAACTGCAGCCCGCAGTTGTCAGGTTCGGACCCGCCGGCCTCGCTTGAATGAAACACCGGAATGCCGTTCAGAGCGGATTCGGCTTTCACCGCGGCATACAAATCTCTTTGGAACTTGGCAATGGGCAGGGACGTTGTACCCGATGATGTCTGGCCCTGATAGGTCACCGGCCAGTTGTTGGGCTCATTCGGCCCTTCCACGGCCAGGAGCGCGCCGGCCGTGCGAAGCTGCTTTGCCATATTGATGGTGCTGGCGATGTTCTGGTCGGTCAACAGGGCTGTGCGGACGCCGGACTGGTTGTAGACGGTGATCCAGTCCTGTATGTGGCCGCTTCTCCCGTCGTCCCTGAGGTTGCGTATGCCGGCATATGCCATGGCTGCGGCGCTCTGTGATGCGTTGTCCACGCCCTGGCCTATGTGTGTGCACACCCCGATGGAATTGAGGAAATCGGTGACGGGGACGGCGGCTGACTGGGCCGGGACATTAAGTGCAAGCCCGAATAATACCAAAGGAATCGCTGAAAGGATGATAACCGGCAGGTAAAAAATCCGATTTTTTTCTGATTTCAAAACAAGCGTTCGCATCTTTTTCTCGCATAGAAAGGATACCGCATCTGCCCCAAATAAAATCTGACTCTGCCAGGACTGGATGACCTTCAACAGCCCTTGCTCACCTTTCCCGAACAAACCGCCGCGAGACCAGCATTCTGTCCCCTGAATCAACAATTGCTATGTATACGCCTCGCGGAATATCCGACAAATCAACTATTGTATACCCGTCCGCGGACACATTTCCTTTACTGACTTCTCTTCCAATTGTAGAGACAATTTTATACCGGCCCATTTTGATATTCTGTATCACCAGATGAGCCTTGCCGTTATTTTCATTAGCTGCGATTACTATCAAGCCACTGCCCATCATCCCATATTTTTTCCCAGGCGTCAAAACACCCGTCGGCAAACATCCTATCGGTTTTGTCGAAACCACGATATTGTCGAAATACCGTTCCTGCTGCACCGGCGATCCCGCGTTCCAGTAGTTCTCGAAAAATATCGCGTTGATTGCATAGTCGGCATACGTGCCCACGAAATTGAGCCCTTCACGCCGCGCCTCAAGCTGGCCGTCTATCCAGAATTCCTGGACCCCGTTTGAAAGGCCCGGATCGTTGAGCTTTACATGCGCTTCCACGCAAAACCACCTGCCGCTGTTGCTTGTCGCGAACAGCTGCGTTATACCGCTTTTATTCCCCAGCCACGAAAGGTGGTTGAAATCGTTATAGGTGGTGCATTGCACGCTGCCTGCGGCATTAACGCAGCTTGCGGGATCGATGAGCAGATGTTCGTTATCGTCGCTCCACAGGTGGGCTATCATGGCCTGGCGCCAGTCGCTGGCCGACGCGAATACCGTGGCACGCGAAAGCTTGGCCGGGCTGCCCTGCCAGCCAATCTGCATTTTAAGGTACATCCGGTAATAGATTTCCCGGAAGGTGTCGGCCGGCCTGATGTTCTGCTTGTTCATGTAGGCGTTCGGATTTCTGCCGAATGCCAGCTTGATGCTCCCTGCGCCGACTTCCCCGATCTGCCAGCGTACCTGCATGCCCCGGGAGCCGTTAAGCCCGATGCCGGGTTTGGAAACAAAATCGCCCGCATTGTCGTCGTATTCGAAATACCTGCCCTGCTTTACCAATGCGCCGGTGTCTTCGAAATCGTCGCAGAAAATCCAGTCGGCATGGGTTGACTGCCAGTTCTGGCATTCATTCTGGGAGGCGGCGGGGAAAAGAATGCATAGTACGGCAAGAGGAATCGCATAGGAACAACAGTGGTATTTTTTCATGAGCCACCGCGCTGAACTGGTGGAGGCAACCTTACAAAAGACCTATTTCAGATGCTTGCTTTTTCCCGGGCATAAAAAGCAATACTTGTTGGAGCAGTCCGGGCATACGAGAATAATGATATCGAGCGCCGCGGCAATCATAAGCAGCCAGAATAATACGAGCGAAGGGATGTTGTAAACAAGCCACAGGTGGGGTACCGCCAGGACCGCGCCTATGGATATGAGGGTGGAAAGGATATCCACAAACGAGTAAGGGCCTTGCTTCCGTTTCGGCAGAAATTTTGTGAGTTTTCCCGGCACCACATGACAGCAGTCCTTGTCCCTGGCAGGACATTTTGCGCAATATGAAAAAACAATGTTCACAAAGCAAACCGCACATACGGCCAGATATATCAGCGCGAGAAGGGGCGATTTCGGAAGAACAGAGCCCAGGGCAACAACAATTGCCATGAAAATCAATAAAAGACTGATCACGCCTTGAGTAGCCTGCATCGTTTCTGTCCCCTTTCCGGAGAGGTCCGTTGCCGGAAATATAAATCCGGCACTTCCATTATATATTCTCAAGCATTACAGGAAAGTACTATTTTTATGTACCTTTTATAACAGATGTTTTCCGTATAACCGGTGCAATCTGCCCTGCACCTGATACACAATATTATACCATGTTATGACAAAATATCTATCAAAAATTTTATACGTCGTCTGGCTTTTCATTAAAACCGTTTTTCTTGCGTATGCCGTGGCGTTTTCCATTGCCGGCACCGCACTGCTCATCTACGGCTATAGGCTGGTAACAAAACCCATACACGATGTAAAATACCTCATAAATCATAACCCTGTTCAGACAGAATATATGAAACAGTATCGCGCCTCTCTCCGTGTGCAGAAGAAACCCGACACGCTTCAGCAGCGCTTTGTGCGGCTCGATTCAATTTCGAGGTTTCTGCAGAATGCGGTGATTGCCTCGGAGGACGACGGCTTTTACACGCATCCGGGCTTCGATATCGAGGCCATTCTTGCCGCAGTGGAATACAACCGCGATAAAAACCGCATAGTGCGCGGCGCGAGCACCATCACCCAACAGCTCGCCAAAAACCTTTTCTGCGACAACGAGAAAAGTTTCATGCGCAAGTTCAAGGAAATGGGTTACACCCTCCTTCTTGAAAAATACCTCGACAAGGACAGGATTTTAGAACTCTACCTGAATTATGCGCAGTGGGGGGACAACATTTTCGGGTGTGAAGTCGCGGCCCGGGAGTACTATAAAAAATCGTGCGCCATGCTCACCATGGCCGAGGCCTCAAAATTGGCGGCGACCCTTGCCATGCCGAGCAGGCTCTCCCCTCTCAACGAAAAAAGCGTTTTTATACAAAAACGCGTCGCCGTGATGGCGAACAACCTTTACAGACGGCATATGCTCGACGATTCAGGGTATACGGAACTCTCCGGGCTTCCCCCTCCCAAAGATACTCTCGCCGACAGCACGATGAAGGATACGGTGCATCAGGTGCAGCCTGCCAGGTATCCGGAAAAAAAGGACAGGGAAAAAAGCTTCAAAAAAAGAAAAAAATAAAGGGCCGACCATGATTCACATTGTCGGCCCTTCGGTATAAGCCTCCGAAGTTCCTTCTCAATATCCGTCAGCCATCAACCTTTTCCGCATTTACGCATCAACGCATTCACGCATCATCCGATAACCTTCTTGAACTTTCCCTTTACCCACACGCCGAATCTGTCGAATGCCATATACACCAGGGGCACGACGAACAGCGTAAAAAAGGTTGCGCTTATGAGCCCGCCGATCACGGAGAGCGCCATGGGGCTTGTTGTTGCCCCCTCTGTGCCGCCGAAAAATCCCATGGGCACCATGGCGACCACGGTGGCGCTGGCCGTAATGATGACCGGCCGAAGCCTGGTCTTGCACCCTTCGATCACGGCATCGCGAATGGCCATGCCGCGATGGCGGCACTGATTGATATAATCGACCATGACGATACCGTTGCTCACCACGATTCCTGTAAGAATGATGATGCCGAGAAACGATACCATGGAAAGCGTTTTACCGAGCAAAAGAAGAATCCAGACCACCCCTATGCCGGCGAGAGGAATGGTAAACATGATGGTGAACGGATGCACGAGGCTTTCGAACTGCGACGCCATCACCATGTAGATAAGGAGCACGGCAAGTATGAGTGCCAGAGCCAGCTGCTGGAAACTTTCCTGCATGTTTTCGTAATCGCCCTTGTAGGAGATGGTATATCCCGCAGGGAGCGATTTTTCGAGGGGCGCGAGCCGTGTCTTGACGTCTGCTACAATAGCGCCCAGCGGCCTGCCTGTGATGTTGGCGTCCACGATGCCGACCCGGAACTTGCTGTCGCGCTTGATGACCACCGGCCCCTCGGCAGGGACGATAGTGACGACCTGGCTCAGGGGTATGGTCACCCCCGTGGGCGTTCTGAGCGGGAGCTGCTGAAGGTAGTCGAGCTTGTCCCTGTACTTTTTATCAAGAATCACCCGGACGTCTATTTCCTCGTCGCCGGTGCGGTACTGTGTGGCAACGGTACCCAGGTTCGCGGACTGCAGTGCTGTCTGCACCTGATAGGGCGCGAGGCCGTACACGAGTGCCTTCTGGCGATTGATGACAAAGTGGTATTCAGGCCTGGATTTTGAAAACGACGACTCGGCTTCCTTGACGCCGGGTATCGTCTTCATGACATTGAGGACGTTCTGCGAAATATCGCTCAGGGTGGCGAGGTTGTTGCCGTAAATATGCACGGTGAGAGGTTTCCCGCTGCCCATACTGAACCCGGACATCGCCGAAAGGGTTATTTTCGCGCCTTTCAACCTGGGTTGGCGGGCGCGAAAATCGTCCTCGATCTGCTGTTGGGTCCTTTTGCGTTTTGCCGGCTCCACAAGTTTGACGATTATCTGCGCGCCGTTGGGACCGGTAACGCCCTCGCCGTGGCTCGCGCTTTCGTTGTCCGAGCCGACCATTTCGCCGACGAACTGCACTTCCGGATAAGACACCAGTAGCTTCTCGATCTGTCCGGTAAGGGCCGTTGTCTCATCGAGCGGGGTACCCTGCGGCATTTCGACCATCAGCACCATCATGCCGTTGTCACTCGCGGGCATGAACTCCTTGCCCAGAAACTTTACGCCCACGACGAGACTCGCCACGAGGATGATCCCGACGACGCTTGCGGTGATCCAGGGATGGTCAAGGACGCGTGAGAGCCATGAGCCGTAGTATTCCTTGACAACATCGAACCAGGCTGCGTTGTCTTTTTTCGGCTTGCGGAAAAACACGGATGCCAGCATGGGGACAATGGTGAATGCGACAAAGAGACTCGCCAGCAGCGCAAACATGATGGTAAGACAAAGGCCGCGTGTGAGCTGACCTGCCAGACCGGTTGAAAACAACAGCGGCAGGAACACGATGATGGTGGTGAACGTTGACGCCGCGATCGCCATGCTCACTTCGCTTGCTCCCCTGCGCGCCGCAACCACGGGCGGTTCGCCTTTCATGAGGTGACGGTAAATATTCTCTATGACCACGACGGCATCGTCCACGAGTCGTCCTATGCCGAGCGCGAAACCGCCGAGCGTCATCAGGTTGAGCGTGAATCCGCCCACATAGAGCGCAATAAAGGTGGAGATGATGGAAAGCGGTATGGCCACCGAGATGATGAGTGTAGGCCTGATGTTGCCGAGAAACACAAAAAGCAGGATGATGGCCAGCGCCGCACCGATGATTCCTTCTCTGATGGTGCTTCCCGTGACGCGTTTGACAGGTTCACCTTGGTCCAGAACCGTATTGAAGACGAGCTCAGGATTCGCTGTTTTTATGTCGGCGAGTTCCTTGTTGATCTTTTGGGACACCTTCAAGGTATTCGCACCGCTCTGCTTGGAGATGACGAGGAACACCGAAGGTTTCCCGTTCATTCGCATGAGGCTCCGTTTTTCCTTGTAGGTGTCCTTTACATCGGCAACTTCGTACAGCCGTACCGGCGTGCCGTCGTCCGCTGCGCCGATAATCGAGTTGCGAATGTCCTCGATGCTGGCGAATTCTCCCATGCCCCGGACAAGGAAGTCGGTGCCGCCGGTGACCATATACCCTGCTGGCGTGTTCATGTTCTGGGCGCGGAGTGCATTCGCCACGCCGTCAACCGATATTCCCTTGCCTTTGAGCCGGATCGGATCGACTGCGATCTGTATTTCGCGTTCGACGCCACCGTATACCTGCACCTGCGCCACGCCGTCGAGCCGCTGTACCCTCTGCTGGACGTTGTCTTCAAGGAATTTCTTGAGTTTATAGGGGTCCTCTATGCCGCTGACGCCGGAGAACATTATCGGAATCTGGGAGGTGTTGAACTTGAGCACCATGGGCTCGCTCACGCCATCGGGCATGTAATCCTTGAGGCGGCTTATATAGTCTTTTATATCCTGGCCCGCTGCGTCGAGATTGGTGCCCCATTCGAATTCCACCGAAATGGTGGAGTAGCCCTCGGACGAACTGGACGAGACCTTCTTCACGTTGTTGACGCCCGCGATGGCGCCTTCGAGCGGCACGGTCACCAGGCGCTCCACCTCTTCGGGCGCCACACCGGTGTAGGAGGTCATCACCGTGATCACGGGGTAGGACATTTCGGGGAACATGTCGAGCGGGAGCCGCGTGAACGACAGGAAACCGAACACCATCACGATGAGGATGAGCATGGTGATGGTCACGCGCTTGCTTACGGAGAATTCGACGAGAGGGTTGATTTTCTTTTCGGTTTGTTCTGCCATACAGTATCCCAATCGCTAGGGTTTTATTACATTCTGTCGTTCCCGCGAAAGCGGGAATCCATTTTGTCCATTGTTCTTGATCACTGGATGCCCGATCGGGGTCGGGCATGACACTCTATTGTGTTTTTCAAAATCAGCAATCTGTTTTGTCATTCCCGCGCAAGCGGGAATCCATTTTTATTGCCGGTCAATTCAGGATAAAGATCTCTCCATTCCCTGTTTTTCTTTTCTATCATCTCGATTTTCCATTGTCTGTTCCATTTTTTGATTTTTTTTCACGCTGCAAGGCTGTTTGAACATCATCCGTTGTTTCGAAGTACACAAGGTCATGAACAGAATATTTTTTCGTAAAACCATCAACCAAACCATTCTTATGCTGATATACCCGTTTGACAAGATCGCTCGTCACACCGATATACAAAGTTCCGTTTCGCTTGCTTGCCAATATATAAACGAAGAACGATTTTGATGACATAAGACATTTTTGTTCACTGGTTTCCCGCTTCCGCGGGAATGACACTCTATTGTTCCTTTTCAATCTTTACTTAATCACATTCACCTCTGCGCTGTCGGGCAGGGCTTTGTTGCCGCTTATCACAATCAGGTCTCCATCTTTCAACCCGGACGCAATTTCCGCATAATTCTCGGTGAGTATCCCCACCTGCACCTTTTTCGCAAGCGCCAGGCCGCTCTGCAGGACAAAAACCCTGTCGTCCACAATGGCAGAACGCGGGACGCTTATGCAATTGTCTTTTTTACCCATAAGAATATGGACCTCGGCGAAATACCCGGGTAAAAGTTTTCGGTCCGTGTTCTGAACGATGATACGCACGCCGAACGTGCGGCTCATGGAATTCGCCACAGGATTGACCCAATCCACCTTTCCGAAAATCGGCACGCTGTCCTTCGCATTGTCAACCGTCAGCTGGACCTGCATACCCTTCTTGACATACTGGACAGTCTGGTCGTCAACGTCGAGGTCTATTTTGAGCGGGTTGAGCTGGGTAATGCGGAGAAGCCCCTTTGACGCTCCGGGCGTCATGGGGGTCGAGTACAGCTCCCCTTCCTCCACAGATTTAGCCGTTATCAAGCCCGAAAACGGCGCCTTGAGAACGGTGTTCTCCTCCATGGTCTCCATCTGCCGCTTCATGCTCGTATATTGCGCCTCAACGCCTTCGAATTGCGCTTTGGAAAGGGCACTGGCCTCATACAGCGCCTTGGAGCGCTCGTATTGCGATTTGAGCGAGGCAAACTGCGCGTCGGCCTGTACGAACTGCGCGTCGTCCATCTTGGCCACGATCTGACCCTGGCTCACATAGTCGCCTATTTTCACGGGAAGGTACCGCACACGCACCGCACCCATGGACAACGGCGCAAGGTCGGTTTCCCGGTACGCCGACAGCGTGCCGAGGAGCTTTCGCTCCTGGTAGAGGGTCCGATTGCGGGCCGTGTCAACGGCGACATCAACCTTTATTCGCTCCACAGCAGCTTCGGCCTTTTTCTGTTTTTTGCCGATGTTTTTGAGGCTGTCGCAGCCGGAAAGGCCGGCAAGTCCAATCGCGCAACATGCGCACAGTACTGCAATCATGGTCTTTTTCATCGTTTCCCCTGCTTCGTTGATATTGAACAAGTGTCCGTTTTTTTCAGTATTATTGCATCTGCTGTGAAGACCCGTTCCCGAGCGGCGCAATCTTGAATTCCTCTATTGCAAGGATCTCATTGATGCGCGCCTGAGTGTAGGCCACCATTTTTCCCGTTAACTGGTTCCTGTTATTAAGCAATTCCGTATTGGTGATTGCCTGGGCGTCGTATTTGAGTTTTGCAATTTTAAGGGCCTTCTGCGCCGTTTCGAGGTCTTCCTTGGCAATGTCGCACGCTTTTTTACCCTCTTCCACCTTCCGGGCGAGCTCGAAATACTTGAGCCTCACCATGTCGCGCATGTTGTCGGCCTGCAGCTGAGCGGCCTGCATCTGGCACTGCACTTTCTGTGCGTCGCGCCAGGACTTGCCCCAGTCGAGGAGGGTCCACGTAAGCTGGGCGCCGACTGAGGAACTTTTCATAAACGTCCCTTCATCCATTGAATATTGGTTTGTCGCGCCGTAACTGCCGAAGGCGGCGATAGTAGGCAAATACGACCCGAGTTGCAGGCTCTTTATTGCACGAAGCGCCTTTATCTGACTTTTCATGGCAAGAAGGTCTTCGCGGGCCGAAAGCCATTGTTCGACCGAATCGGTCGAGACCAAGGGCGTGTTGGGACCGATTGACGCAAGCGTTGACGTATCAGCCTCGATCAGCAATCCCTGTTTAAGGCCAAGGAAAAGCAGAAACTGGTCCGTCAAGGTCCTTATGGAGTTGTTCAGCTTCTCTTCTGTCAGTTTGAAATTGTCAACCTGGATCTTGGTGTTGAGTACATCGAGCTCGATGATAAGGCCTTTGTCGAACATCTTCTGCTGGTCCCTTAAAAGCGTCTCGAACCACTGGCGCGTTTCCTGCACGGCTTCAAGACTTTTTACGGCAGCCACGTACCCCCAGAAGAAAGTCTGGGCGCTGAGACCGATTTCGGTGACGGTACGGCCATGGGTGTACTTCTGGGCCTCAAAGCCGAACTTGGCCGCGCGGTAACCATTGAGGATCCTGCCGCCGGTAAACAGGGGCTGGGAAATAGAAAAGGAACCGGTGTACATGTTGTTCGGCGTTTCGATTTTCAAATTGGCAAGCGGCGAAAGCATTGAATCCAGATAAGCAAGCAACAGGTAGTCTCCCGCATCCAAACCCAACGGCGGCGGTTTCATGCTCCCGCCGGAGGACGACAACTCGAATTGCGCCTTGTCAAATATATGCATCACACTCACGTTTCCGTTCACTGTCGGAAGAAACCCCGTCGCCGCGGACTTCACCGCGTTCTCCTGCGCCTTGACATTATATTCCGAAGCCTTGACAATCACGCTCTGCGTTTTCGCCAGCTCCACCACCTTTTCCGGCGATAGCCTCACCACGTCGGCAGCAAATACCCGGCCTACGATAAAGGTCGCTGTCAATGACATCATCACCCAAGAAAACGTTATTTTTTTCATCATACATGCACCTTGCCTGTCTGCGTTTTTTTAACTGCAATTCCGTTCATAATGAAACTTATCATGTGCTTGACTTCAGAATCCACATTGGGCGGTTTTCTGGTCATCCACGAGCGCATGTGCGCACCCTGGATCAACGATAAAATGAACCATGAAAGCCCTCCGGTGTCCTGGGCATTGGATATTTCGCCTTTTTCCCGCGCCCGTTTAATGACTTTTTCCATGGAACCGAGACCGCGGCCCATGATCTCATGAAAACGGCCCATGAGTTCGTGATGTTTGGACATTTCGGCCTGGACCGCTCCCAGGGCCTGAAAATTCGTGACCGTGCCGAAATATGAAAATGTCTGCGCGAAATTTGCGAACATGATACGCAGGATCGATTCGAGGATGAAAATAAAAGTGGCATCAGTAGAGGCCGCGGCCTCGATTTTCTGGGCCATGGTCTGCATCTCGCGGATGGCGAGGGACAGGAATATGGCCTCCTTGTCCTGGTAATAACTGTAGAGGGACGGTTTGGAAAAACCGGCTGCGGCGGCTATATCTTCAAGTCGCGCATTCAAATATCCTTTTTCTGAAAAGATTTTATGCGCGGCATCGAGAATGAGCGCGCTCTTGGCGTCTTTGATGGTCTGTTCGCGGACTTCTTTGGGATCCATGCAGGTTTCTGACTTTCCGTCTTTATTTCCGACCGGGAGTTAAAAATAACGACTTTTGATAAAAATGTCAACCGGAATATTTTATCAACCCGAGCACCCCACACGCTATGCGTCATAGGTATTACAAATAAAACCCAGGTTTTTTGTTTTGACATCTACCCGTTAATTAATTTTAAAATAACCCCCAAAAAATATCCTTCTTATTATATTTAATTTTTGAGCTTAACTTACCTTCGATAAATCCGGCTGTTAACCACAGGAGGACTCATGAAAAAATCAGTTTTCGCGATTCTCTGCGCGCTTGCAATGTTTTGCCTTACAAGCAAGGCCATTGCCCAAGCAGACCTGCCAAAAGCAGGTGCAGCCCACACAACGTATATGCCCAATGGCATCTGGACATGGTATGGCGACCCAAAGGCCATCTATTTTAAAGGAGCATACGAAAAAACCTATATCTCGTATTTTGACATTTCGTCCAATCCCGGCAAGGTCGTTATTTCCTCTTACAACCATGCCGACAAGTCGAAGCAATCATTTATAATTGACCCGAGCTTTGGTTATGACGACCATAATCATCCCAGCATTCTTGTCCGCGAACCTGACCACCGGATCCTGATTTTCTGGTGCGGGCACAGCGGCGGCACAATGCGGATGAGGGTCTCCACAAACCCGGAAGACATCACGGCCTGGGGGCCGACGCAGACGATTATCAGTGGAGCAAACGGCAACAATTTCACCTATCCAAACCCTTATCAGCTCAGCAGTGAAAACAACCGCATTTATCTGTTCTACCGCGGCATCGACTGGCAGCAGACCATGACCTGGAGCGATGACGGCGGAACCACCTGGATCAAGCCTTTTAAATTTTTTGCGGGCGGCAACAGGCCTTATCATAAATATCATTCAAACGGCGTTGACGAAATCCACACGCTTACCGAGTACGACAACCGCGCGCTTCCCATGCAGTACCTGTGCATCAAAAAAGGCGGTTTTTATGGAGCGGCCGGCAACCTTATTCGCACCATTGCCGATGTTCAGGCAAACGGCCCAATCAACTCCGCAGACATCCCGAACATTTTCATAAGGGGTTCCACAACCAATTGCGCGGGATGGGACATCGCGCTTGATGCACAGGGCAATCCCGTGTTCGTGATGGACAGTATTCAGAACGGCCACCATTACTACTGGGTGCGTTGGGACGGTACAAAATGGGTCAAGCATTATCTTATGAACAGCGGCGCCGAAATGGGCGGCGAGTTCGGTTTTGCCTGCGGCATCACGCTCGACCATGCAAACCCGAATATAGTGTACCTTTCGCACTGGGTGGGCGCCCAGCCCGAACTCGAGCGCTGGATAACGGGTGACAACGGCGCCACCTGGGCAAAGACCGTAATCACTGCCGGCTCAGCCGGGCAGAACGACCGCCCCTGCGTCCCGAGGGGATATAAGGGCGGCGACATAACCCTTATCTGGCTCTATGTGCGCTCGTATACTAACTGGTTCGGACCTTTTGACGCTGATATCAAGATGTATACCTTTGCCGACCATCCGGCACCCCCCGTGACATCGGCATTGGGCCTGCGGCTGCGTACTGAGGGCAACGGCATTTTCTCCGTGGACCGCGAAGGCTTTTCGCTTGCCATAAGCGATCCCGCCGCGTCTTCGCTCATGCTTTACAACAGCGCAGGACGCCTCGTGCGCGACTTGACCTCCCAGATTCGTTCCTTGTCCGCAGGACAGCACACGATCCGGTTCGCCGGCAAATCGCTGGCAGAGGGAGCTTACCTTATAAGGCTTTCAAATGGAAAGCAGTCATACATGAGGACGATGCTGGTGTGCAGGTAAGCGGCCAGAGTAGATTGACATAAAGGAAAAGCCCCGGTTTTTAAAAACGGGGCTTTTTATTGTATGATAAATATCCGATGCTCCTTTAATGTGCCTGCCGTTATCTCCAAGAAATAAGGTCCTGCTGAAACCTTGACTAACGGAACGTGCATCAATTGCGTCCCTGCCGGAGAGGTTTTAAAAAGAGAGCAAACAATTTTTCCGCTGAGATTATAGATCCGAAAATTTACATTTGAAGACTTGGATAGATGATATGAAAAAGCCAGTTGCCGATGGCTTGTCGAGGCTATTGTCAGGTTAAATGAAGAAGCAGCGGGCAAATGCATTTGATTGTTTTGAATCGCCAGGGGACGTATGGCGGAAGTGAGAATGGTGCCCCCCTCTCCGACTGCCACGATCTGATTGTCTGAGTTAGTAACCGACATCAAATCGTTAACATAACCAGCTTGCTTTGGTGTCCATGTAATAGCATCAGATGAAACAAGTATGGTACCTCCATATCCAACGGCAATAAACATACTGTCTGCCCATGTTATTTTAGTTAACGAGCCTACTGTCCCTGAATTACGCTTTGTCCAGGCAATACCATTAGGAGATGTCAGAATTATTCCAGAATCGCCTGATGCTACCAAGAGTCCCTTTGCCCACATGACAAGCCTTAAGCTCCTCACCATGCCAGGTGAATGCGATTCCCATGTTACCCCATCCGGTGAGATTACAACTGCGGCATGGTAAAAAGAATCTCCGACAGCAACAAACTGGCTTCCGGTCCAAGTGATGCTTGACAATGTCAAATCTGGAAATAGCGTTTGCGGAACCCATGTTATGCCGTCAACCGAGGTTTGAATCTGCGCGCCGCTCCCTACAGCAACAATTTTTTTTCCATTGGTTGCAAGGCCCATAAACACGACTGTAGAATCAGTATTTTGCGAGGTCCAAGCGATTCCATCAGCCGAACTGATAATTAATCCCTTACAAGAACTGATGCAATCTGTACCTACGGCAACAAATTTGTTTCCTGCACAAATTATACCCCAAATTCTTTGGTTTTGATCTGAACGGCGGCTCGTCCAGGCTATGCCGTCGGAGGACGTTAGGACAGTACCGGCATCGCCAACTGCGACAAATTGATTTCCGGAATAAGTAATATCGTTCAGGGTATTTGTAAAGCCAGTTGTGCGTGAAATCCACGATGTCCCGTTTTCCGAAGTCAAAATCTCACATTTAACGACATAATCTTTGCCTCCACCAACCATGACCAATTGATTTGCCTTGAATGCCGCGCCTTCCAAATTATTTAATGGATCTGAAACTTGGGACTGCCATGTAATTCCATCAGAGGATGTCAGGATTTTTCCACCATCTCCAACGGTAACAAGCCGGCTTCCTGTCCAGATAATGCTATTTAAAGACCCAGTGTTATCTGAATATCTGGACGTCCATGTAGTGTCGTCTGTTGAGGTTAAGATATTAGAGTTAGAGGTATAGGGATAACCTCCAACACCAACTAAATTGCTCCCTGTCCATGCAACACCCAATATCTCACCGGAAAAAATAGATGGCTGACTAATCCACGTGATTCCATCGGAAGAGGTAAGGATGAGGGTATTATATACTTCCCACCGACCTGAATAACTGTAGAATCGTGTGGATCCAACGGCCACTAATTTACTGCCGGTCCAGGCAACATCATAAAGAAAATCATGAAAGCCGTCTGGAAAAAGGCCAGTTACATAATTGCCAGAGTAGCGCTGCGTCCAGGTATTACCATCTGGCGAAGTAAGTATTATGCCTCCGTCTCCAACCACAACCAATTGGCTGCCAGTCCATGCAATTCCGTACAAAGTATGATCTGTTCCTGATGATTGCTTTTTCCAAGATATCCCATCCGGAGAGGTTAAAATTAACCCGGAAGATCCGGTAACTATCAATTGGCTGCCCGTCCAAACTATGCGATTCAGCATCTGAGTTGTGCCGTAACGACGTGTTGTCCACACTACCCCATCAGGAGATGTCAGTATTGCGCCGCCTGATCCGACTGCGACATACTGGGAATCCATTGCGGCCACAGATGACAAACCTTGATTTGTGGGCAAGGGGTTTCTGAGAATCCATTCATCCTGAGCGGGTGTAACTTCCACGAATGCAAGCAGCCAAAAAATGGCGGAAGAAAATAAAAAGCTCTTTAAACAACCCATGATATCCCTCCCGGGAGCACCCATTTTTATAGTCAACACGCTGTGGATTACCTGTACAATTCCAAATCAGCATGATAAGGCTTTATTGTAATATACCGTAAATATGCTAATAAAAGTATTCATTTTATAAAATCAGTTTTCGACCAGAAAACACTGAAAAGGGCGGTAAGGCAAGTCCTGCCTTGACGGCAACAAGACACGACCAAGGATTGTCGTAGCACCCCACTTTTTTAAGTTCACATTAATGGACTGGGCATCCATAAAATAAGCTGCTCGCGGGTGCGCCCAGCGGAAGGATGAATCTTGCTACTGTCGGTACCCGGCTGCACCCATGAAGGGGTGTGCCCTGCTATGTAGAGGCGTAGCGCGCTACGCCACTACATGCTGGGCCAGGGGGATTCCTCCCCCACCGGATATTAAAGCAAAAGACAAATAATAGAGCAGAGATAAAAATGAATTTACCGGGGTTTCATCAATTAATTTTATTGATAGGGGAACCTGCATAATAGGGCTTCCTTGATTTTTGATTGTGAAGTATGTTTGGGTCATTTTTTTCAGGAGTTTAGTTTGCCGGATTTTTCCTTTTTTAAATCAAAAAACGCAGCCATACTTTTTCTTCTTTTTTCCGTCGCGTCCCTTCTGATTGTTTTCGGCTGCGCACCCGCCCGCACCCGCGTTGCTTCCCTTACCCGTGCACAAAACGTGCAGATGCCGGCCGCGCGCGACAGCGTCGCTGCTGCGCACGAAGCGACCGATACCGGCGCCTTTGCGGACTCCGGAGAATATGGCGATTCACTTGCCGCCGAGGAGGGTGATACCATCTACGATGATCCCGGCGATCTCATTGAAGTGGCAAAATCGTATATAGAAGACGGCAACTTCGCGTCAGCCGATTCGACCCTCAAGGAGGCGGTGAAAGCGGTTGAAAACCTCGACCAGGCGAACGAAGGCGCCAGAAGGCTGCCCCCGTCCCGGTATTTCGAGCAGATCGCCGCCATTTACAAAGAGAAAATGCCCGCGGCCTTTCCCATCCCCGAAGACATCACCATGGCAGTGTTTCAGGGCCAGATGATGCGGTCGATAGACTCGATGAACGTGCTGCCATCCGACAGCATTTCTCTGGCGGCCCTGGTGTGCCAGAAAAACCTCGCCTACGACATCCCCATGGTCTGGAACCAGCGTGTGCAGCGCGCCCTTTCTTTTTACCTTCGAAACCGTGAAAACACGGTTGACCACTGGTTTTACCGCGCGTCGTATTATCTGCCCGTCATGAAGGCAATGTTCGCGGACAGCGGCCTGCCCCAGGACCTTGCCTACCTTCCGCTCATCGAAAGCGGGTTTAATCCCCTTGCCTATTCGTATGCCAATGCGTCCGGCATCTGGCAATTTATTGCCTCCACGGGGAAAATTTACGGTCTTCAAAGGAGTTTCTGGCTCGACGAGCGCCGCGATCCGATCAGGTCAACCGAGGCGGCCATCGGCTATCTTAAAAAGCTCTACGGTGAGTTCGGTCACTGGCACCTCGCGCTCGCGGCCTACAACTGCGGCGAAAACGGCGTGTCGCGCAACATTGCCCGCCACAACACGAACGATTACTGGAACCTTAAAAGGCTCCCCAAGCAGACGAAAAATTACGTGCCCTGCTACCTCGCGGCGTTGACAATTGCTAAAAACCCGAAATGCTTCGGTATTTTTATGCCCGCCACGGGTACACTTCCGCTCGACACCGTCCACCTCAGCGGCTGCGTCAGCCTGGGCGATATCGCGGCGGGACTCAGCGTCGACTACGACACGCTCAAGAAAATGAACCCGCATATCATGCGCTGGTGCACGCCGCCGGACATGACCAACTCCCTGCTTTACCTGCCGGCGGGTAAAAAAAAGGCCTGGAGCGGATTTTACGCGCAGCTGCCCCCCGAAAAAAGGGTGAGGTGGCTCCGCTATGAAATCAAACGCAATGACACCATAGAGAACATTGCCGGGCAGCATAACGTGCCGGCGGACGCGCTCATCAGCATCAACCGGATCGCCGGCGCCAAGCTCACCCCGGGCCACCATCTTTTTATTCCGGTGTCCGACACAACGCTTGGCATGGAAGCCGCCTACTCCCTGCCGCCCGAGTCCGAGATCAAGGCCCTTGACCTTCCGGACTACGAATTTTCCGGGGTCGCGGTAAGGCACCGCATCCGTGCCGGAGACAACCTCGGCAGGATAGCCCGCCGCTACCATGTTACGGTAAATCAACTCTGCCGCTGGAACCACATTGCCGGCCGCACCCTTCTCCGCCCGGGACGCGTGCTTGTGGTAAGCCGGCCGCAACCTCCTGTAGAAACGGCGTCAGCGTCAAAACCGGTTGTTGCGCAGGCGGCAACCACAAGACCGGTTCCTCCTGTAGAAACGGCACAGAAACCTGTTGTCGTCCCAGCGGCAATCAGCCGGCCGCTTTCTCCTTTAGAAATAGCGTCAAAACCGGTTGCAGCGCCTGCGGCAATCAGCCGGACCGCGACGGTGCAGACGCATGCGGTTAAAATCGGCGATACGCCCTTTTCCATTTCGCGCAGATACGGCATAACGGTGCAGCAACTCGCGGCCCTCAATGGCCTCAACATGGCCCACCCCAGTATTAAAATCGGACAGACATTGAAAATTTCAGTAATCGCTCCTTTGCAGACAGCGCGTCCCGATGTTGCCCCGGCCGCTCCGGTCAGGCCCGATACCGTTTCCCTCAAAGCTGCTTCTGCGCATAAAGAAAAAATCTATAAAGAATCGGACATCGACTCCGTTGATAATGGACCTTCTTCGGGAAGCGGGGCGGAAAAACGGGCCGAATCGCACCTTATGACTGAAAATAGTCCTCCTGCAGTCCCGTCACCCTCAAAAACCGCAGCGCCATCGGATATCATCTATTATAAAGTCAAAGAGGGTGACACGCTATTGCGGATAGCCGCCGCATTCGGGGTGCCGGTAGGCAGCCTTTACACGGAAAACAACCTGAACCCCGACTCCGTGGTTTCGCCCGGAAAAATCATTAGGGTTGTTGGAAAGTGACCGTTGGCGGGAACAAGGCATTAAATATATTTAGTCTATACCTTTCATCATCACTACCGTAGTTATGGTTGCTCATTTAAAGGGGAACCTCAGTATGCATGCCAAAGAAAATCTTTCCAGTTACGGCCGTTTCGGCATCCTTCTGCTGGTCATCGGCGCGCTTCTGGGCGTTGATTCGGTCTGCCACCTTGCCTTCATCTATAAACTCTGGCCGCTTATCATTACCATCCTCGGGATAGGCTTTATCGGGATTTTCAGAACTCGCAATCGTAAAGAGGCATTGTACCTTACCGTGGGAATCTACCTTATCTGCTTTAGCGGGCTCGCGCTGTACTGCGATTTCACTTCGTGGGCGACGCTCAAAAAGTTCTGGCCGTATTTCGTTTTGTTCATGGGCATAGCTATAACCGGCGCATACATCTTCTGCCGGAAAAAAAATATCTGGCTGCTTACGGGCCTGCTCCTTATCTCAACGTCGGTCGTGTTCTTCTTCGTGTTTTCCATAAGCGTTGATTTGTGGTGGACCGTTTTCCTGCTCGCAGGCGCAAGCGTCTGGATTGCGGAGAGGGACAAATGAGCGGCGCGGTGAAAAAATCCGTTGTGTTTATCGAGCCGTCCGGCGCCGTGGCCAATGTGTTCGAGGATTACATGAAGCTGCCGCTCACCGGTACGCTTTACCTGGGCACCATTCTCCACAATGCCGGCTACAGCGTGCGAATCTTCAACGAAAGCGTGCTTCCCGAGCGCATCGACCCGTTCTCGATCCATGCCGACGTCTACTGCATTTCCTCCCTCACGACGTCCGCCACGCGCGCAAAGACCCTGGCAAACCAGTTCCGACGAATCTATCCCGAAAGCCGTATCATCATCGGCGGCATCCATGCTTCGCTTTTACCGGCGGATTTCGAAGACGCGGCTGACTGCATCGTTCAGGGCGAGGCGGAAAAAAACATCATCGGTATTATTGAAGGGAAGTATGCGGAAAAGATCGTGCAGGGCGAGGCGATCGACGATGTCGAGCAGTTGCCGCTTATCAACTACGGCCTGATCCAGGGCGTCGAGTCCATGGACATCATCCCCATCATGACCTCGCGCGGGTGCCCGTTCGACTGCAATTTCTGCTGCGTCACCAAAGTCTTCGGCAAGCGCTTCCGCTTCCAGTCGCCGCAGCGCATTGTCGCCGAAATCAAGCATGCGCTCACCTTTTTCAAGACCAGCAGCGTCTTTTTCTACGACGACAATTTCACGGCAAACCTGCGCCGTGTGGACGAACTGTGCGACCTGATCATTGCCCAAGGAATCGACATCACTTGGACGGCGCAGGTGCGCCAGGACATCGCGCGCAACCCGCAGCTCCTTAAAAAAATGGAAAAAGCCGGCTGCCGCATCGTCTTTATCGGGTTCGAGTCGATCAACGACCTTGCGCTGGCGGCCATGCATAAATCCCAGACGCGCGCCGACATCGAAAAGGCCATCGGCGTGATCCACGAATGCGGGATCAACATCCACGGAATGTTCATTTTCGGCGACGACAACGACACGGTGGAAACCCTGCGCCAGACCGTTGATTTCGCCATCAACCACCACATCGACACCGTGCAGTTCGCGATCCTCACCCCGTTTCCCGGAACGCAGACCAACGAAAAGATGGTCGCGGAAAAACGGATGTTCCACAAACGCTGGGAAAATTACAACGGCATGTATGTCGTGTTTCAGCCCAAAACCATGACGGCGGCGCAGCTCCAGAAGGAGATGATTGCAGCATACCGCAAGTTCTATTCCCTGCGGCGTCTGTCGCTCGACGGCCTCAAGCTCGTTTTTAACGTTTTGATCGACGCCATGGTGTGGGACTTCCGCCGCGTGTTCCGCTTCAGCTTCGAGACCCTTCTGGTCAAAGGCGGGTTCAAGTTCCTGGTGAGCAGGCTCGCGAACACCTACGACAGCTATTTTAAATTCCTTGACGAAATAGACATGTCGCCGTCGGACAAAAAGCAAGGATAAACACACCATGAATTCGGTCTCCCCCATTGTAAAACTCGCACTCGAAAAGAAACTCATCACCGAAGAGCAGTGCGAGCAATGCAGGGAGATGATAAAAAAGAGCAAGAAAATCGGCTTCGAGACCACCATGGAGGAACTCCTTGTCAAGCAGGGGTTTTTGCTTGAAGAGCAGATAGAGGAACTCCGGCACATCAGCCAGCTGGGCACCGGCGACGGAAAGTATTTCGGGCATTACCGCCTGGGGAAGATGATCGGCGAGGGCGGCATGGGCAAGGTGTACGAGGCGATCCACGAGTTCATGGGCAGGACCGTCGCCATCAAGGTTATCAACCAGGAACTCACCGCCGACAAGACAAGGGCGCTCAGGTTTTTCCAGGAAATCCGCGCGCTCATCAAGGTCGACCACCCCAACATCGTGACGGTCTACGACGCGGGCAGGGTGCAGCGCAGCTATTACTACGCCATGGAGCTGCTGCCCGGCCCTTCCCTCAAGGATTACATTGATAAACGCAAATTCCTTCCGGAAAAAGAGGCCCTGTCCATCATCCGCTCGATTGCAAAGGCGCTCGGGCACGCGCACGCCAACAGCTTAGTGCACCGCGACGTGAAGCCGGAGAACATCATGTTCGATGTTCTCGGCGTGCCCAAGCTCACCGATTTCGGGATCGCGATGCACCACGACGAGCACCACATGACACTCACCCAGGAGGGCATGATGGTGGGATCGCTCTACTACACAGCGCCGGAACAGGTGGACGGGAACCGTGACATAGACTGCAGGGCCGACATCTACTCGCTGGGCGCAACGCTTTACTACGCGCTCACCGGCACCACGGTATACCACGGGTCAACGCCCCAGGAGCTGCTCGCCAAGCATATCAATGGCACGTTTGTTTCTCCGCGCAGCATCAACGGGCTGGTTTCGCGCCGCGCTGTCGCTATTGTAAAGAAGATGCTGGCCAAAAACCGCGACAGGCGCTACCAGTCCATGGATGAGGTCATCGCCGCAATCGAAAGGCCCGCGCTCGCTTTCCAGATGCGCTTTGTGGCCGCTGCGGGAGTTGCCGCAGCGCTCTTTATCCTGCTGGGCGTTCTGCTCCAGAAATATTTTTGGTTATTGCCGTGAAAATAAATTATTAGAATAAATAAAAATATGGGCGTTCCCCTCGCTGCGCTCGGGTCGGCCCTCCTTCCGGTCTCGGCCTATCGGCCTCGGGCCGCCGGCCCTATGCCGCTTATGCGGCGGGTCCGGGCGGCATCGCGCTCCAGCGCGACCTACAGTCCTGCCTAACAGGGTGTTGAAAAACTCATTGTTCACCCTTCGACCAGCTCAGGGCGAACGGAAACATGTTGAATTTTGCCAAAAAATGCCGTTCGTGGTGAGCTTGTCGAACCATAACCGGCACAAAAAAGACTTTTTCAACACCCTGCTAACGCGAAGACAAAAACAGAGATTAGAATACAGTAGTTAGAATTATTTTTTCTCAATGGAGGCTCTATGAATCGACTCCTGTTTATTCCATTGTTGATAGTTGCAGTCGTAATCTCATCATCTGACGCCCGAAAACTTCTTGTCGGCCCATCCCGCACCTATAAAACGCCATGCGACGCCGCAGGCGCGGCGCTTTCCGGCGATACCGTTGAAATCGATACCGGCACCTATATAGACCAGGCATGCATCTGGAGCGCCAGCAACACGGTAATCAGGGGAGTTTCGCAATTCGCGCACCTCAAACCGCCCGCAGTTATTTCCAACGGGAAAGCAATCCTTGTCATAAGCGGAAACAACACCGTTGTGGAAAACATCGAATTTTCCGATGCGAAAGTCACAGACAATAACGGCGCGGGCATCAGGCAGGAAGGCAAGGATGTTACCATCCGCCACTGCTATTTCCACGATTGCGAAGACGGAATCCTCGGCGGCAACGGCAGCGTGCTTATCGAATATTCGGAGTTCTTTCATAACGGCTTCGGCGACGGCTATACCCATAACATGTACATATCGGCCTGCGATACATTCACCCTCCGCTATTGTTTCACCCACGCATCGAACGAGGGGCATACGGTAAAGAGCAGGGCGTTCCGCAATTATATCATGTATAACCGCATTGCCTCGGAAGATGACAGCACCAGTTACGAGATAAACCTTCCCAACGCCGGAACTTCGTTCATCATCGGCAACCTTATTGAGCAAGGGCCAAATACGCACAACTCGGCCATTATAGACTACGGCTCCGAAGGCCTGGCTGGCCACGACAGCGCGCTCTATGTTGTCAATAATACCATCGTCAACGACCTGGGCCGCGGGTCATTCATCTCCGTCTCCAGCACTGCCAACCATGCAAAGGTCTGCAACAACTTCTTTGTGGGAGGCGGAACCATGTGCAACCGTCCGGTGGATTCGTCGGGAAACATTGTGACCAACACACCGGCGTTCGTGGACAGGGCCAATTACGATTACCACCTTACCGCGGCTTCGCCGGGGATAGACAAGGGTGTAAACCCGGGTTCAGCCGGCGGTTTTTCACTGACGCCGGTTTTCCAGTACGTCTACAATTGTTCCGGGGAACCGCGCACGGTTGCGGGTAACGCCCTCGATGTGGGCGCGCTGGAATTCTCAAGCGCAGGAATTCTGACACGATTGCCGAGGTTGACATTGCATAAAACTGGCAGGTCTTTCGGGCTAGGATCCAATCCTGCATGGGATGTTCTGGGACGGAGTATGTCGGAGAATAAGAAATTCCTCTCTCGTTCGGTGCATCTGATCGGTGTTGTCGAGAAAGAATGATAAGGAAATTTAACGGGAAAATGGTGCGGGATATTTACTTGTTCACTGTTCTTATTTGCCTATATTTGAATTAACCGCTTTGCATCTGATCCGTAAGTATGGCTTTGCGTAAAAAATAAAGATTTATGCAGGGATATGGTATCAGTGCTTGCAGAATCCGCGTTCGCAATATTTATAAAAACAAATGGTAACAAATAAATGTAATGTTTGTTCATATTTTATCCTTAACAATTGGTAATTTACCATTCCCTCCACTCCTCCGTCACATCCTCATCTTCCCCGTTAAAATCAAGCAATGCTCCTGCCTTTATTATATACTCACAAATTCCTTCCCGCTGGTCAGCCTCAATGAGCTCCCCTCCCGCTTTCTCGTTAAGCGCGTTCAGCCGCAGCACCGTGGTCTTCACGCATACCATGGCTGAATCCCGGTCTTGCACCTTTGACAAGGCGTCAAGATGTTCTTCCAGAATGCGCCGGCATTCATCAACATCTTCCTTTGTGAAGGTCACATCCGCATCGGACATATAGTCCAGCATGCCTTCGATTATGGAATCGCGGAGGGATTGAAGGTCTTCGTTGTCTATGATGGACATGTGTTTGCCCTTAGAATGCTTAAGTTAATTCCCGACAACATTAGTATCGTGTGCTTATATCGTTTGGAATAAGGTATGTTAAATCCATTTTTTATCCACAGCTAACATGAATTAAAATGCAAACGCCCTATTCAATTCCTTCCCAGACTTCAAAAATTAGGTGTTCCTTCCCCAAATAGCAAATATTACGTCTTATGGGTAAAGATACGCGTCGCCCGGCCTCTCCGGCCCGCATTTGCAGATCTGCCTGCTTGCATGCCGGTCATTGAGAAGTGTTGATGACTTTATATCGGGAGATTTGACTCCTCAGCCTTGAAAACGGTATATTCTCATTAAGGCCTGGTCAGAAAATCTGTATGACCATGTTAATATCAATCAGGCGATGGTGGTAAAGCAGGAGGATATTTTCGCATGCGTGATTTCGCTCATATTCTCAAAACTGTCGCGAGATATGCTCTTGTTATCATGATTTTTGTAAATCAATCAATCACTTTCTCTCAAAGTAACAAGAATCAACATTCACCTTCCGGCGGCCCGGGAATAAATCATGTCAAGGGAAAATGCAAACCCGCCAGGGCGGTTACGGGTTACTACTTTCAGGCGAGAAAAATACGAAAAGGAAAGTATGTTTTATCAAGGCACTACAGGTCAAGCGGCATAACAGGCAAATGCCAGTGCTGGGACGGCCCAACGAAATCAATGTCAAACTTTTCACTATTTTCGCTTGATACCAGCCAAATGCTGATTGTCCGGGACTCCGTTTTGTTTTTGAAAAGCGCAAACGTACCGCCTTACGTGGGAATAAAACATGGGAAAGCAATGGTCCCCGATACGCTTGCCATCTCAAAAAAATCATTTACCTTGCTCGATTTCCAGAAAGTATGGTTTGACTCGATACCAAAAATAAATTCAGACTGGTAAATTCCATCAAACTGCCGTAGGGCTCCCGGTATGAACCCTTTCAGATATTCCTGCTCTCTGTACATTCTGCTTTTCATCGGGTCTGCCGTTGCATTTCCCCTTTCCGATTCGCTGCCCATCGAAGGGAATTATTCGCAGGGGGGCCATTATGTCAGCCGATTCAAGCTTGAACGGTTCCTGCTTACGAAGGATTCTAGCATGGATTATGCAGACCGCTCCCTTGGCTACAAATGGAGCGGTCACGCCGTGGGCGCCCTGCTGTGGTGCGTCAATGCCGGCGTGGCCGCCTACGAGATCAAGCAGATTTACGATGCGATCCAGAACCAGAGCTTATTTGACACTGCTACCGGACACCGGCAGCCGTTCAGCAACAACCTTTACAAATACACCATACCGCTCATTATCGGCTCCGAAGTCGCGTCGTTTGTCCAGACGCGGCTGTACAACCGCTCAGACTACCTTCTGCATAAAGCCGCGCTTGCGTTTAACGCATCGGTGGCAAAAAAATATTCACAAGACCTGGACCTCCATATCGAAAAATTTGACTTCGGCGGGTACAAGCAGGCCGGCCTGAACATAAGTGAGCCGGTGCTCTATGGCGTGCTCCTGGAACAGCCCGCGTCAAGGGCCCGGTCGGTCTGGTCGTGGGTGTTTAAAGAACTCGGCATTCAGGTGGGCTCGTGGGCAGGTATGTACCTCGGCCTCGCCCTTATCTCCTACCTGCAGGAAACCATGGGCGACACGTCGTTTGCCATTGACAAAAAAGCGCAGCGGTTCAATCTTACCATGGGTCTCAGCCTCACCGCCTTCAGCATCGCGAGCGCGATCGCTTCGTCCGTGATTGTAAACAAGGGGATTGAAAAGTACAACGAAGCGCTGCCGAAACGGAATCCGCCTGCCGCGCCGGCTGCTCCGGAACCGCAGAACATTATAGAGGGGAAACCCACAGCAGTGCCCGATTCGTCTGGTTCAGGAAGTATTGCAAAACCGCAAAAGATAGTGCTTGACACGATAGAGTCAAAAAAAGATACTGTGGGGATCAGGAAATAAAGTAAATATTAATCCGGGCGTTTCCCTCGCTTCGCTCGGGTCGGCCCTCTTTCCGGTCTCGGCCATTTAATTGTAAATTGTAGAATGTAGATTACAACAAAATCCCGTAGCAATTAAAATGCCACAATCTTCAATCTTAAATCTACAATTGCCAGGTCCAGGCGGCATCGCGCTCCAGCACGACCTCCAGTCCTGCCTAACGCGAAAACAAATGAATTTACCAATCAGAATTCAGCTGCTTCCAGACGGCCGGTCATATTAATAAAAAGGGCGCAGCACGCCGCGCCCATACAAAACACCGGCCGGTTGGTCCCCAGGGGGACACCTCCCCCACCAAATTTTTATTTTTTTTTCGCTACCTATCTCACCACAATCGTCCTTCTCGCCACGCTCGCTTTTTCGCCTCGTACCTCAACAATGCAGGCCCCGCTCGCGCTGCGGTCCAGCATGATCGGCCCGTCCATCACGGAAACGTTGCTCTTTTCAAAAAGTATTTTGCCGTTGAGTCTGTATACTGCGACATCAAATACCTGCATGCGGCTGCGATCTATTTTGAGCATCAACATTCCCTTATAATTGACAATTGATATAAGTCGATTGCTTTCCAGGGAACCGTCCTTTTCAAAAAATATCGGCCCTTTTACCGGTGCCGCATTGCGGTATAATTTCCACATGTCGTTGGTGATCGCGTCCCAGCTCGCCCCCTCGCGCTCCCAGTCTGCAGAAAAGTCCCAGCCCCGCGCCGCCTTGATGGCCACGATCTCCGCGCTGTCAGCATGGGACGGGGTCATCCACCGGTCGCAATAGCCGAAAAAGGCAGGATGGTCCCACAACCCCATCGCACCCATGAGCCGGGCCGAGAGCGCTTCGGCGATCCACGAATGGCTTGTGCAGCAGCGGCGGTAGCTTTCGCCAAGGGGCGTGGTATACCCCGGTTCGCAGCAATACCATTGGGCCGGAGGCGTGCCCTCATACGGGCCCCAACCGGGCGCGGTATTCACGGGCTGTCCGTTCCAGATGCCCTGATGCCCTGTGTAAACGTAATTGGAATCGCCCGTTGCCCAGCAGTAGTCCCAGGCGGTCTGCATGTCTTCCCCGATTTTTAAAGCGGGGTACGTCTGGGTCGGCGCGGCCATGGCGGCGTCCCCCAGCATGATGCCTGAAAAAATCATGGGCCACTTGCGGCCCGTGCCGTGTCCGCCGTGCGCCTGCCATCCACGCGACGCGTTGCATCCGCGCACGATGCCCCACAGGTCGATGCCGTACTGCAGGAGCCCGATCATCACCGAATCCTTCTGTGCTCTGGAAAAATCGCAGAGGAGAAACAGGGTGGCTATGCCCACGGCGCGGCCGGTCTCGGCCGAGTAATGGGTCATGTAATCGAGCGGCGCGTCGAATCCGAAAAAGCACACATCGAGCCATGGGCTGTTCATGAAATGCCGCGACCATTCCGAGAGCGCCGCGGTCGTCAAGGAGCCCACGTGCGGGAGGTTCGGCAGCAGGTTCCAGCGGATGCTGTCGGCGTAATACAGTTTCTGGCCGCTGTCGCAATACGACGGCCGGAACGCATCGGTCGCAACGGGGGCAGAAACGCACGTGAGCACTGCCGCGGTTTTGCACCAGCTCTCGGTGCCTGGGTTGGGCGAAAGCCATGCGCGCACGGTGATGCGGGCGAGGCTGTCCATGCTTATGGTGGAAACCAGGGCGTCGCCCGGCTTGAGATTGACGGGCGGGTATATCCGGTATTGCGGGTGGTAGTTGGGGCCGTGAAAGTCGAACGCGGTTCCCTCGTCGCCGGGCGGAATGTTGAGCACCGAGCCGTTACGCGCGGGGGTCACCGTGGGCGCCGGGTTCACGGCAGTCACCGTGCAGGCGCCGACAACGTAGAAATCACCGTTGACAAACGCGCCGACACGAACGCTGCGGCTGAATGTCCAGGTGATGCCGTGCACGGTAATGCTGGTTTGCAGAGGAAGATCAGCAAGCTGGGGCGTGGTTGCCGTGAGAGTAAAGACTGCCATGACGAGCACAAAAACAGCATGTGAAATGGTACGCATGGGTATGCCTCCGGAGTAAAGGATAATCCGTTGCTCTGAGAAATTCCTCCTGCAATCTATAATATATTATCGATTAAACCGTTTTTGCGGATTTTTTACGGAAACAGGGGCCGGAATGGGACAGACGGAGGGAGCAATATATTTTTTAAAGGTATGAGCGGATTTCCACTTTCGTATGAAAAGGTATTTATTTGCGTTTGATATTATGATAGTATTAAATTGATTATCCTTTTATTTATCACACCGCCAGGGAAGTCCATGCGAAAACATTTTCTGTTTACCGTTTTTCTCTCCACCCTCCTTTTCTCGAATGTCCCGATAACCGCCCAGGGCAGTAAACTGTCCGAGAGCTCTCTTAAATTATCCGAAATCAACCGCCGCATTGAGGACCAGCGCTCGAAAAACAGGGCGGTGTCCGCTCAGCGCGAAAAAATCCTCAAGGACAGCTCTGCTGCCGCTGCAAAGGCAGCCAAACGCATTGATTCGCTTGGCCGTTTCATCCAGGAATTAAACGGCCAGACCGAGAGGGAGAAAAATTCGCTTTCAACACTCAAAGGGCAGCTCTCCGACCTTATTGCCGTAAAGACCAGACGGGAGGCGGAGCGTAGCGCCGCTGTCCAGGAATCACACTCGGCCATCGGCGTGTTCGAGGCCTTAATTTCCTCCTGCAAAGATTCGCTTGAAACGGCGAAAAGCGGCCTTGAGCTTGCCCGCACCGACAGCATCGATCTTGGCAAACGCATCACCAAAGAGGCGGCAAGGCGGGCCGACAGTCTTGGCGCAATGGAAAAATCGCTGGCCGGGCTCAATCGCAAAATCGACAGCCTTTCGTCTGCTCAGAAAAATCTGGTGCGCGACAGCCTGTCTGCGAGGAAGACGGCCGACGACTCACTCGCGTCCGCGCAGAAACGCATCCAGGACCTTCGCCGATTTATCGCAAGCAGGGACTCGTCGGTAAAAAGCGCAACCGAAGAGATGAACTCTTCTAAACGGGACAGCATCGCGGAACAAATCGAAAACCTGAAGGACATCAAAAAGCGCGAAAAAGACATAGCGGCGATAGATTCCCTGGTTTCGGCGTCGCAGACACGAAAAACGGTCCTTCTGCGCATGCGCGAAAAATTCCAGCTGGACAGCGCCGTGGATGTCCTTTCGGAAAAGCTGAAGGATTTCCTTAACAAGCCCAGCGACGTGCGCGCCGCCGCCACCGGGCCAGAAGCGGAACAGGCACAGATGCTCGAGAATTACCGGGGGAAAATCGACAACATCATGCGCGACGAGTCGTTTGCTTCAAAGGTGGCCGAGGCTCCCGGCGCCACCTGGCGGGAAAAAGGCAAATGGACAAGCGGGCAGGTTGCGGCAATACAACCTGCTATGGATTCCGCCTCGGAGGTGAGGGATAAAATCGTGCGCGACGGCGTGCTTGCGGGAAGAGAATTTTTACAGATAATAAAAAACTTCACGGCGCAGAACAAGGCGCTCAACGACGCCATCGCAAAATCCTGGAAGGATTTGATCAACGCAAAACCGCGCCTTGCAAAAATGGAGCAGGACAGCGCGGCAGCGTTCAAGCGCTGCGAAACAACATCCAAGACCTTTGCGGAAAAACATACCGCGCTGGCTTCCGAAGCCGCTTCCGCTTCCGCGGCCGCGGACAGTGTTACGCGCCTGCGCGCAGGTCTTGCGACATTAGCGGCCGAAAAAGAAAGCAACCGTCAGAAACAGCTTGCCAATACCTCCGCGGCCATCGCGCAGGCTTCGCAGGCGGTGCAGCGCTGCCAGACAGCGCTCGATAATGTGAAGATCCGGCAACAAACGGTGCGCGACGACAGCCTGCGGATTGACAGGGAAAAAAGCGTGTTTGTGGCGCAGGCGCAACAGGTCATCGATGCCAAAAATGAGGAGATAAAACTTAATGGCAGCGCGATAGAGGTGATAGCGGCAAAATTGACAAAAGCCGGAAGCGACAGTTCCGCTGCAAAGGCCGAAATACTGGAACAGATGAATGTTTTCACCAAATTGCTGGCCGAGCAGCAACGTCTGGCGAAGCAGGGAGAAAAAACAATCGCCGACCTTGAGGTCGAGCGTGAAATAGCGGCCACCCCCCCTCCTGCTCCGCAGCCTGTTGCCGCGCCGATTGTTGCGCCGGAACCTGTTGCGCCCGCGCCTGCTCCCAGGCCGCAGGCAAAGACCGCTCCCAGCCAGACCAAAGCACAACCTACGCCGCCAAAGCCGTCCGGCGTCCAGGAATCGGCTGAGCGGCAGCTTACGCTGTTATACGAGCTCGTTGACCAGGGAAAAACAGAAACAGCGGTGCGCGTTTTTACAACAAACCGGAAACTGCTGGAAAAAAACCTGTTCCCGGATGCTTTCGAGGCGATCAAAGCGACCATAGAAAGTCTTTCACAGCCCCAGGCCGCGCCCGCAGCGCCGGCACCGGTTGCAGAAACTCCTGAGCCTGCTCCACCAGCCCCTGCTCCGGCCCCGCAGCCGTCAACACCTGCGCCCGTCCCCGTGGTCCCGGCTCTCCCGCCGCCTCAAACAGAACCGGATGTGGAAAGAAAACCAGCGACGGTGTTCATATCCTCTTTTCCTCCGGTCGCATCCGTCTATATGGACGGTCAGCTGGTGGGAAAGACAAATGTTGGATATGTAAAGGTAACGTCCGGCAAACACACCATGCAATTTATCAAGGTTGATAAAACTTGCACGCAGGAAATGACCTTTATTGAAGGCCAGAACCCGGCGGTGGTAGTGAAGTTGCCATGCGGGCAATGAAATAAAGGTTTCTTAACAATAAAAAAGCCCCGCAAATCCGCGGGGCTTTTTTATAGAATCCCTATCTACAACCTTCGGAAATAACCTCTTATCTGTTCGGCAGCACCATGCGCACGCCGGTATACCATCCCCATCCGGTCAGCCTGTCGCGGGACCGGAAGGAACTGGTAATCATATTGATATTATCGCGATATGTCCCTCCGCGATATACCTTATCGGTCCCCGTTGCAGGGCCTTGCGGATCTGTCGGTGAACCAGCTGTATAGGGTTCCACATACCAGTCGTTGCACCATTCCGCCACATTGCCGTTCATATCGTAAAGCCCGAAGTTATTGGGCACCTTCTGTCCCACGGCAAATGCCTCAGAGCCCGTTGAGTTGTCAAGAAACCAGGCAAAAATGCCCGCACTCTGGGTTCCCCAGTAATAGGTGCTGGAAGTCCCGGCCCGGCACGCATACTCCCACTCCGCTTCCGTCGGCAGACGGAACCCATTCTTGCTGAAGTCCGCAACAAGGCCGGTCAGCACGAGGTCGCTGTTGGTGGTAACGGTAAAAGTACCTGTTTGTCCCGTGTAGGAATACACGGTATCGAGGCCCTCGAATTTGCTCCGCATATTACACAGGTATGCCGCCGCATACCAGGTGACCCATTCTTCTGGATTGGCGCTGTCGGCAGGGTTGGCGGGTGTGCCCGAAATGGCAGCGTATTTGCCTCTTGTAAATTCCGTGGGGTCCATGTAGAAAGCCGAAAGGGTCACGGTGCGGATCGGCTGCTGGTTGGTGTTCAGCGTGTCCCCCATCTGGAACTGTCCTGCGGGAATTGACTTCATGCCGTTCCATGATTGCGGCACCATGATCTGCGCATTAGGCGAAGGCGCGGATTCCTTAAGGGCGATCGCGGTCACCTCAAAAAAGTAGGTGCTGCCCTTTGTCAAACCCGTTATGCTGTCCGCCGTATCGGCCGCCGTGGCAATTGAGTCGTAGGGTCCCGCTGCCGTGGCGCTCTTCAGTACCTTGTAGTTTGTTGCGCCCTGCGACTTTGACCAGGAAACGCGGATGAAATTCGAGCTGATTGCCGTTACTGATATCCTGGTCGGTGGCGGCGGAGCGACAATGGTAAAGATACCGGTTGCGATCGGGCTCGTGTTCCATCCGGTAAGGAATCCAATCGCCTTTATGGTCATGCCGTTTTGCGTGTTAATTGGCGTGGAATATAAAAAAGATGATGCAGTAGGATCTGTTCCATTGGTGGTGTATCGAATTTCACCGGTATGCCCCGGAATCGAAATACTCACCGTCTGCGGGGTGGCGTAGCCGCCGGCGGGCGGGGAAAACTGCGGGTTGGGGGTGACAAAAACATAGGACGCGGTTGCGGTGGCACTCGCATACATTCCGGCCGCGTAAGCCTTTGCCTTTATGGTCATGGTCTTTGCAACCGATATCCCCGCTCCGGTAAACAACAGGGAAGAATCGCTCGGTTCGCTTCCGTCAATAGTATACCAGATACTGGAGCCCGTGGTTGTGCAGTAGAGGCCGACAAGCAAATTGTTGGAATAGGTTCCGGCAGGCGTGCCAAATGTAGGCGTGGCGACCGTTCCGGGGATATTGATAATGTATGCCGAGCTTGCAATTGCACTTGCGGTCATCCCGTTTTTGAGGGCTATTGCCTTGAGGGTCATGCCGGTGGCAACGGCAACGGCAGCAGTGTATCTCGTCGATGCCGCGGTCGGATCGGTCCCGTCGGTGGAGTAATAGATCACCGCCCCGCTCGTCGCAGAGGTTATCGCCACATTTTGCGTCCCTGTATACGTACCGGCCGGAGGGTTGAATACGGGAAGTGCAACCGAGATCTGGTATGCCGCCGAGGCGATCGTGCTAGGGTTCATGCCGACTCTGGATGCTTTTGCCTTGAGCGTGGTGTTCTGGGTCATAGGAATGGCTGTGGAATACAGCGCGGAAGAATCGGTAGGATCTGTTCCGTCGACCGTATAATGGATGTCCGCGCCGGCCGTTGTCGTGGAAATAGTCACCGTTTGCGGGATATCGTAAGACCCTCCGCCCGGTAAAAATGTCGGTGTGGCCACGGTGCCGGGAATGTTGATGGTGTAGGCGGCGTTTACCGTTGCGCTTGGGGTCATGCCGACTTTAAACGCCTTGGCTTTGAGCGTGAGGCTGTTGCTGACGTTGACAGCGGCGGAATACGCCGGTGAGGCCTCGGTTGGTTCACTCCCGTCGGTCGTAAAATGAATAACGGCGCCCGTCGTTGCCGTGCTCATGGTAACGCTCTGCGGGGAGGTAAAGGTACCGCTGGCGGGATTGAACGCCGGGGACGCGACAAGAATTTCGTAGGCCCCGGAGGCGGTGGCGCTTGAAATCATGCCGGCCTTGAACGCCTTGGCCTTGAGGGTGGCGTTCTGGGCCACCGTTATCGCCGAAGAATACAGGGCCGAGCTGTCGGCAGGTTCGCTTCCGTCAAGAGTATACCGGATGTCGGCCCCGGAAGTCACCGTGGAAATGGCGACGGTCTGCACTTGCGCATACTGCCCGCCGCCGGGGGAAAACGACGGCGTTGCAACGGTGCCGGGAATGGCAATCACGTAATTCGCGTTTGCCACGGTGCTGGGTGACATGCCCGCAAGGGATGCGCGCGCCTTGATTGATATGCTGTTAGCGACATAAAGGGGAATGGTATACGGGGCCGAGGAGTCGGACGGATCGCTTCCGTCAAGAGTATACCTGATGATCGCGCCGGGTGTGGCAGAACTGAGCGACACGCTCTGCACCGCCGAATAGGTCCCGGCGGGCGGTGAGAAGGCCGGGGCCGCAACTAGGATCTGGTATGCCGCAGACGTCGTTGTGCTGGAGGTCATACCGCTCTTGAAGGACTTCGCCTTGAGTGTCGTGTTCCTGGTTATCGCGATGGGTGAAGTATACAACTGCGAAGAGTCGGACGGGTCCGTGCCGTCGGTGGTGAATCTGATTTCGGCGCCGGAAGTCGCGGTGGTCATAGCTACGGTTTGCGCAGAAACATACGCTCCCCCTCCGGGGGCCATGCTCGGGGCAGAAACCGTGCCCGCGATCGAGATGATATAGCTTGCGCTTACCGTGCTGCTCGGCGTCATGTTGTTTTTGAACGCTTTTGCCTTGAACGTTGTCGTGCTGGACGCATCCAGCGCGCCGCTATAGGCGGGGGAACTCAGGGTGGGATCGCTTCCGTCGGTCGTGTAATGGATTTCCGCTCCGGCGGTCGTTGTCGTCATGATGACGGTCTGTGCCTGGGTGAAAGTACCCGGCGCCGGGGAAAATGACGGCAGCGCGACCTGTATTTCGTAGGCAGCGGCGGCCGTCGCGCTCGAGGTGCTGCCCAGTTTGAACGCCTTTGCCTTGAGCGTTATGTTCTGCGCAATTGCAACCGGCGCCGAATAAAGCGTGGAGGTATCAGTCGGATCGCTTCCGTCAAGTGTGTACCTGATGGCCGCGCCCGCCGTGGTCGAACTCAGCGTCACGCTGAACGTCGAGGTGTAGAGACCGCCCTGCGGGTCGAACATGGGCGCCGACACGACACCGGGGATATTGATGACAAACGATGCCGTGTTGATGCCGGAAGCTGCCATGTTGCTCTTGAATGCCCGCGCCTTCAACACCATGGTGCTCGTCACCGTAATCGGGCCGGTATAGGCACTTGACAGTTCGGTGGGATCGCTTCCGTCAATCGTGAAATACAACGAGGCGCTGGCGGTGCCGCTGGTTATGGTAACAGTCTGGGCGGCGGTGAAGGTGCCGCCTGCGGGAGCAAACTGCGGCGTCTCCACCGTGTTGGCAAGCGGGGTGGCTACGGAAACTTGGCTCAGGGTCGAGCCGCCGGTGGTGCCGAGCGCCCGTACTGCAAACGAATACAGGGTCATGCTCTTGAGGTTTTTCACCGTGCAGGGCGGTGCGGCAACGTGAGTGTTCGCAAATGAGGTATCAAGGGTGGCGCCTTCCGAATAATAAAGGACATACGAGGTGGCCCTTGCCGCGGTGTCCCAGGTTGCCACTACTGATGAGGATGAATTTGCCGTAGTCGCGAGGTCCTGGGGCGCGCCGGGGACAAAGAGAACGATTGTTATATATACCGGGGAGTTTCCGGTTGCGCCAATATCGCGCACTGTGGTTCCGCTGCCGATTTTTGTCGTGCCGGAAAACGCATCGAGCTGAAAGGTACGGGCTGTGCCGGGTGGAACATACAGCGACACGTGTTCCCCGGGCTGACAGTCCCTCGGGCCGATGGTTGTCATGCCGGTTCCGGAAATAGTAAGGACGTATTTGTCGATCACCGCAGCCGCCTGGCGGTCGACGCTCACGACGATCGACACGTCATTGGTCTCGAGATTGAAGGACATCTGGTCCCGGGTGCAGAAAAACAGGGACATGAAAAGGAAAACGACAGGAGTGGATCCGATCCAGCAGACGGCTGATGATGCCGGTGCTTGTCGCCGAATTTTAATTTTCACGAAAAATTCTCCAAAGCTATTTAAAATATGCATCTTACTGGGCTGGCGGAATTACGACATCCACATTAGGTGCCGGTTCACCGCCCGGTTCTTTTTTCTTTCCAAACAATACCGCGGCCACGACAACGCCGCCCACCACCACGGCCGAAAGCGACGCGATGAGTACGATTGTCCTTGCCTTTGATTTCGATTTACTTTGAGTCTGCGCAGCACCCTGGGCCACCGGCGCCTTTTGCTGAGGTTCGGGGGTGACATTGTAAGCAACCCGTATCTTGTCCACGATATTTTTAAGGCTTTTATCCAGGACTTCTTCAATATTGCCTTTTATCTGTTCCGATTCGTTAAAAACGATCTTGCCTGTCGCGACATCGATAAAACGCACATTGAGGATCGAATAGCTGCCGACCTTGCCGATGCTTCCGGTGATGATCTGTTTTACACCCAGCAATTGTCCCATTTCAACGGCACACTGCTCCGAAGAGCAGCCCGTCTGCTGAAATCCCTGCTCCTTAAGGATGCTTTCCATCTGGTTACGCTCTAGAACGGTGAATGACCCCAAATGGTACAGCTGGTAGCGCAACTGCTCCGAAATCACCGCGGCATCACTTTGGGTGACGCCCTGAGCCTGCAAATCGGTGACCGCCACCGTGACCTTGCTTTCAGTGGCCTCGATTGCAGGCACGGATGTCTGTAGCATCAATAATAAGGAAAGCGCTGCTGAAATTAATTTCATTTTTTTACCTTGATTGGATTAGTAAAACGAAAGAAATAATTATACCGTTAAGTGAGCTAAAAAATACCTGTTTTTTTTTCATAAGTCAAAACAGTTTAACGTACCAAATTAAAGGTCCTTCGCTTCTACAAGTGCCAGAAGGGTGCCTGCCGTTACAGGGTAATGGTAGCAAGAGAACACTTTACTACAACTCGTCCTATACATATATCTTATCAAACCGAAAGTTTTCCCTCCTGCGTTAAATTATGTTATGATGTCATGGTGTATTTGTGACGGTCATCACATCGGGGATTTATAATCTTTAAAAACCTCTTTTCCTGACCCGTTGCAGGTGTTGCCACTTGCACAAACCGGGAAAGACATATCCAAAATAATTAAAAAAATCCCCGATTCTCTTCACGAGAACCGGGGATTTTCTTATTAACAAGCCGCTTGGAACTTCTGATTACAAGTCTCTACAGATCGGCATTTTTAGTACCCTATCGCAAGGATAAGCCACGACACATTGCCATGCTCTATATACGACGACCAATTATTGTAATCATCGTAGGGAAAAGCATAACATTTGCTGTCAAATGCGCGGCGATGTAAAAAATTCGCATAAAAATCACATGGTGTGGCCTTGTAGAAGTTATTTCCATCGGCCTGCTGAGCTGTTGTCATTTCAAGAACATGTCTATGAGCATTACCTTCGGTTTTGGGCCCACCAAGATTACTCAAATATCCTGGATTTACAGGAGCGCCGAAAGCTTGCAGGTATTTATCGGAGTAGTGCGCATACGTTCCGTTGGATGCCAACGCAGTGTTGGGATAGCCGGGATGCGGTATTTTATAGGGAGCTTGAATTTTGGCAAGGTCGGTAAATTCCTGAGGTACTTCATTTGTAAACTCATCGAAAAACGACTGGCGCGACTGGTAAAACACATGAGGGAGTTCACCACGGCTGGTGTCAAAGCCATCCGTGCAATGCAACCGGTAGGCAATTGGACAACCGTAGGCATCTACACGCGTGGTATTGCCATGGAACCAGCCCCCACCGTTTGTATGCTCTTCGAAATCCCAAACCTGGGTATTCGGCCTCCAGCCTGGAGGGTTAGTCGGCTTATACCCTACCATTATATAAAGCCTGCCCGAAGCACTGGTACTGAAATCAATCGTATTTTGATCGCTCAGCCGCCACGGAGTGCCGCCATCCCCTATAGCCAAATAAATCATACTGTCCGGCACATGGCCGTTGGTCCTGTTGATGACCGTGTACCAAAATTTTCCAGCTTCCTTCTTTACATGAGCAGTGTCCCAGAACGCGGCCGTATCGCCGTTAAATAAATTGTTCTTTGAAAGGACAAAATCGTATTGCCCTGCAAGAGCGTCAATCGTCTTTACACCAAGGGTATATCCCGGCTCGGTTGCATGCAGCGTGTCCACCACGGCCGCGAGCTTTTCCAGTTTGGTCTGGAATTGCTGGCTCTTTTGCGCAAATGATCTGCCGATGATCCGTGAAAAAGGCTGGAGCTTGAAAACGGAGGTCACGCCGTTGATGCTGATGCGCACCACATAGAACTGCGACGAAATACCGCGGGTGTCGATGGTCACCGCATAATTGCCCTTAACCGGCCTGCTGTTCACCAGCTCTTTTACAAATTGCCCGGTCAGATTGTACAAACCGATGGTGACGGGGATATTGTCCTGCGGAAGGCTGAACAACACCTGCCCGCCCACATACAGGGGCCTTGAAAATGCGTCGGCCCGTATTATTTTGTCTTCGACAAAAACAACAGGCGTGCATGTCCCGGTTCCCAGCTTATATTGACCGTTTGCGTCAGTTACGGTATAGTACGGCTCACTGCCGTACGTATCGGTGAACCTTGTCTGGCCCAGCCTCACCAGCGTTTTGGTAAGAGGTTTCCCCGCTTGATCGGTGACCACTCCGCAGATGTTTACCGTCTGCGAAAAAGCCATTCCGGCAAGAAATGCCACTACCAGAAAACTTACTGCTGTTTTTTTCATCTCTCTCCCCCTTTGTTTGGTTTAATAATATTATTTATTCATTCTATTTTCGATTAAGTCCCAGTCCCTCCTTTTTTCAGAGAAGATGGTTTACAAACAGGTTAATCGCTAAAGCTCAGTCTGGGTAGCGTTGATACAGTCCAATTATCCAACAATAAGAAATTTACAACAATAATTTTTAAAAACACAGAAAAAAACAATTCTTTGTTTAAAAGTTTTATGGGTGCTATCATTGACAAAACAACACACCTAAAACAGAGGTCACCTCACGCACCGGAAATCTTTGTCTCCCGAAAACGCAAAGTGACCCCTAGATTAATTATAACCAACCGTTTACCAGCCTATTGCAATTCCGAACCATTGGACGCCGCTGACTCCACCTACAATTCCCGATTGGTTACAATCGTCATCATAGGGGAATCCATATTGCACATTACCAAGGGCCCGCCTGTGGCACCACTTGGAATAGTAACTGCAGGGGTAATCCCGGTAAAACTTTGTTGAGTCACACCATTGTGCCTGGGGAAGAGTACCAACATGCCTATTGTAGTTACCACCCCACGTTGGCGAACCGCTCAATGTTCCCGCACACGCAAAAATGTTGAACGCGGTCGTTCTGGCAGGCGCGCCGGGGGTGTGAGCTTTGCACGAGTCCTGATAAGCGTCGAAATAATTGGCGTACACGCCGCCCGTGTTGAAATAGTTGATTGCCGTCATATGAGGCGCATAGATATTGGCAAAATTTTGCGTGGCCATACCGGTGAATTCTTTAGGCACCTCGTTTATGAATTCGTCAAACTTCGCTTTGCGAGGCTGATAGAACATTTCGTAAACGTCACCGCGCGTATAGTCTTTTGTGGCGGTGTGGATTCTATACTGTAACGGGAGTCTCCATCCGTCTACCCTGGTTGTGTTGTTACCATTAATTGAGCCATTGCCCACGGCAAATTCGACAAAATCGAAGTATTTTGCGTTGCCATGGCCGTCATTGGAGTCATTCGGATCAATATAGATATAGAATCTCCCGCCGCCGGTGACGGTGACGGTGGACTGTTTGTCAAGGCGGGTCTTCGTTCCATTCTGTTGAATGCTCCAATAGATCTGGCTGTCCGCCCAGGTGCCATTGGTCCTGTTCAGAACAACGTAGGTAACGCCGCCGGTCGCCACCGGGTAGCCGCTCCCCCAGAAGGCATTCGTGTCACCATTCCACGTGGTGTTTTTTGTCAGCATGAAATCGTTAACTCCATTAAGCGCCTGAATCGGCATGACTCCGATCGAATAGCCCGGCATGGTTGCGCGAAGGGTGTCCATGACGGCCGCGAGTTTTTCCAGGCGAGTCTGGAATTCCGGGGATTTCTGGAAGGTGGCGCCCGCAGAATTTCGTGAAACGGGGCGGAGCCGCAACACCGAAGACTGCCCATTGATAGTCACGCGGAGCAGGTAGAATTGGGATGAAATGCCGCGCATGTCAATCGACACGGCGTAATTGCCCTTTGATTGCTGGCTGTTCATAACAGTCTTTACGAACCTGCCGCCGAGATCATACATATTCATCGTCACCCGGCCATTGTCCTGAGGCATGCTGAATAGAACCTTCCCGTTTGTAAAAATCGGCCGTGAGAATGCATCCCCCCTCACGATATTGTTAGCGGGAATTGTGTTGACAATGCATTTCCCGTCTCCCAATTGATAATGCCCGCTATTGTCGGTGGTGGTCATATAGGGGGCCTGGCCAAACCCGTTATCATACGTTGTCTGGCCAAGGCGGACAATAGCGTCGGCAATTGCTTGTCCCGAGGCATCCTTGATCGTTCCGCAAAGACTGACCGTCGTCTGGGAAAAAACAGACCCCGCAAAAAACGCCAACATAAGACACGTTACAACTACTTTTTTTATTTTCACCTTTCCCCCTTTTTGATTTTTAAGACTTCAAGTTAAACGTAAGAGGCTGCCTCGCCCTTCCGGTTTTCCGGCAAAGCAAGGCAGCTTCGTTGTTTCCGAATGATTGATCCGCTTACCAGCCTATTGCAATGGCAAACCACTGGACGCCGCTGACGCCGCCCACAATTCCCGAGTACTTGTTACAATCGTCATCATAGGGGAATCCATATTCCATACCTTGCTCGGACCGCAAATGGACCCACTTGGAAAAGTAG